>ENA-OPDH01001329-OPDH01001329.1-human-gut-metagenome-genome-assembly--contig:-NODE-1329-length-18061-cov-3.366822_pt1 | contig 18061 bp, 17 predicted proteins | sample MGYA00241260_ERZ501500 | MGnify/ENA primary metagenome ERZ501500 (study PRJEB25962, sample SAMEA2042519) | human gut metagenome | biome: human gut; feature: human-associated habitat; material: faeces...
TTTAAGAATGATAGTTAATCAACCATTAGTTTTAACTGGATCAAAGGATAAATTTGACGTATTAGTTAATGTTCACGGTGGTGGATTCACAGGTCAAGCTGGAGCTATCAGACACGGAATTACAAGAGCTTTAATTAAATCAGACGAAAACTTAAAATCTGAATTAAAGAAAGCTGGTTTCGTAACAAGAGACCCAAGAATGAAGGAAAGAAAGAAATACGGTCTTAAGAAAGCTAGAAGAGCACCACAATTCTCTAAGAGATAGTATTTTTTACGAGAGGTTTTTATACCTCTCTTTTTTTTATTTTAATATTGAAGTACCATAAAATTAAAAATTCCAATATTAAATCTATGTTAAAAAATGTTGAAATCTATTAACAAATGTTAATTTTTATTGTAAACTTAACTGGATGAAATAATTTTTAACATAAATAAAATATACAAGAGTAAAGGAGAATTTATCTTGGATACAATATTAACAATTGTTAAATTATTAGGTGGATTGGGTTTATTTATCTATGGTATGAAGCTAATGGGAGATGGACTTGAAAATGCTGCTGGAGAAGGATTAAAAAAGATACTTGAAAAAGTAACAAAGAATCCTTTAATTGGAGTAATAGTTGGTGCTGTAGTAACTATGGTTATTCAAAGTAGTAGTGCTACAACTGTAATGGTAGTTGGATTTGTTAATGCAGGATTAATGAATTTAGCTCAAGCTGCTGGAATTATTATGGGGGCAAATGTTGGAACAACTGTAACAGCACAATTAGTTGCATTTAAGTTAGATGATATTGCTCCAATTTTTGTGTTTGTTGGTGCCATGATGGTAATGTTTGTTAAAGGAAAAAGGAGAAGAGAAATTGGAAGTATAATACTTGGTTTTGGTATTTTATTTGTTGGAATGGGAACTATGAGCGAAGCTATGAAACCATTAACATCATCTCCAATATTCCAAGATATACTTACAACAGTAGGATCACATTGGTACTTAGGATTAATTGCAGGGGCTTTAATAACAGCGGTTCTTCAAAGTTCATCAGCAACTACAGGTATACTTGTAGCATTAGCAACTGCAGGAGCATTAAATATCAATGAAGCACTTCCTATAATAATGGGATGTAATATTGGTACTTGTATAACAGCAATGCTTGCAACCGTTGGTACTAATAAGACTGCTCATAGAGCTGCTATGTTACATTTAATATTTAATGTAGTTGGAACTATAATATTTTTACCAATAATAGTTCCAGGATTTTTAGGTAGATTTGTTTCATATTTTTCTAGTGATGTAAATAGACAAATTGCAAATGCGCATACAATATTTAATGTAATTAATACAATAATAATGGTTCCATTAATACCTATACTATGTAAGATTGTTGAAAAATTAATACCTGGTGAAGATGACGAAAAAGTAGGACCTAAGTATATAGATGATAGGTTATTAGAAACACCTGTAATAGCTGCAGGGCAAGTTCTTAAGGAAACTATAAGAATGTCTAATAAATCAAAATTAAGCTTAGAATTAGCTATGGATGCATTTATGAAAAATGATGAAAAATTAGCTGAAAAAGTATATGAAAACGAACAAATAATAAATAATCTTGAAGAATGCATAACAAATTATTTAGTTAAGCTTTCTAAATGTGAGTTATCAGATAAGGAAAAAAATATAGTTGCTGCAACTTTCCATGTAGTTAATGATATTGAAAGAATAGGAGATCATGCAGAAAACTTAGCAGATTTAACTATTCAAAAAATAAATAAAAAATTAAGTTATAGTGAAGAAGCAATTTCTGAAATAACAAATATGTATAAAGCTACATTAAAGGCATTAGATATATCAATAGAAAGCTATTCTGATAGAGATAAAGAAAAAGCAAAAAAAATAAATAGTGTTGAATCTGAAATAGATAAGATGCATAAGAAATATAGAGATTTACACATAAAGAGATTACATGAAGGAACTTGTAGTGCATATGCAGGTGCAATATTCCTAGATTTATTAAGTAATTTAGAAAGAATAGGAGATCATTCAACTAATATTGCTGAAAGTGTAATTGAAAATAATTAATAAAAAGGAGCGAATTTTCACTCCTTTTTATTTTGTATAATTCTTATAAAAATAAACAAAATAAAGATAAGATTAAATTTTTGGAGGATATAATATGAAAAAAAGTATTGTTGCTATTTTTATCTTCTTAATGATTATTAATTTTGTTACTCCAGTTTGTGCAGTTATAAATGAAGATAAATCTGAAAAAATTATTTTAATTGACCCAGGACATGGAGGAATTGATGGTGGTGCAAAATCAAAAAATGGAACAATTGAAAATTGTATGGATGCAGATATTCATATGATTCAAAATGAAAAAATTGACGAAATCTCCAAAGTGATTAATGAAGATTTTGAACGATTGCTGGAACTGCAGACTACCAATGAAGAAAGTGTGGTGCTCTAATGCCGTTGAACGGATTTACGTCTTTATGTAGCAAAAATGCGAAGCAGATTGTTTCTCGAGATAAAGGGAATCCACAATATCATAAAGCAAATAATGTTTCAAATTCGGAAGTAACACATTATCAGATAGACGGAAAAGTAATTAAGACAGGTGACAGATGTGATTATCTTCTTATGAACGAAACCTCCAAGACAGCATATTTGATTGAATTAAAAGGATCGGATCTTGTGAAGGCTGCCAGTCAACTAGAGGCAACGGAAAATGCTTTGCGGTCTCAGCTAGTGGAATATCAATTGCAATACCGAATTGTTGCGAATAAATGTAAAACACAGGAAATACATTCCAGTGCGTATAGGAAATATCAGATACGATGGAAGAGTCGGTTACTACAGAAAACGGGATATATTGAAGAAAAAATCTAGAAAATAGAAAAAAAGAAATTTGTAAAGTTGGATCTTCTTACAGTCGTATTCCATAAAGACGTGAGTTGAAATAAGTATGAACTGATCTGTAAAGTATGGAATCAAGTCGCCTTAAGTGAAGGTGTGATTATCTCGGAAATGTGATAGGGTGAGAAGGTACTGGTTATTGAGGATTAATGACACAGTTGTTATAGTGCTTTATTGCGAAAGGGATAATCCGAAGAATTAAATATAATTTTGGAGCTAGAAGGGAACATTACAATGAACATACAAATATTCGGAACTAAGAAATGCAACGACACAAAGAAAGCTGAGCGTTTTTTCAAAGAGCGCGGCATCAAGTACCAGTTCGTAGACATGAAGGAAAAAGGCATGAGCAAAGGAGAATTTAATTCTGTAGCTCAGGCAAATGGTGGACTGGAAAATATGATTAATTGGGATGGCAAAGACAAGGATTTATTAGCTTTGATTAAATACATTGCTGATGAGGATAAGCTTCAAAAAGTGCTGGAAAATCCATCTGTAATTAAGACGCCGGTGGTCAGAAATGGAAAACTTTCTACGCTCGGTTATCAGCCGGAGATATGGAAGAAGTGGCAATAGAAAAGCTGGGAGGAAACATGAAAGAATGACTTATTATGATCAAGAAAACCAGTTTTTACGCCAGCGGCTGCAGAAAGAAATCCCAATTTTGACAGCATTAATTCAGAATTTATATCAGGAACTGGACCGGAAATTTCATTTGAATGGAGCAAAAATACCGGTAACATTTGGATTTGAGACCGATTCTCTGGGATCCTATACAAGGCAGAGTGCTCATGAAAAGGAACATTTTCATTTTTCCCTGCTCTTTGTTGCGTATGGAGTCAACAATCCGTTGTCAAAAGAGGACCGTATCGATTTATTCAAGCATGAATATGCGCATTACATGCAGTACAATATGCGGATACCTGAGAAGTATAAATGGCAGGCTGGAACACATGGAAGTGCGTGGAAATATTGTTGTTCTCTTATAGGTGCAGCACCGACACCTTATTATAAGGCAGGAGAGGCGCTGTTGGATCATAACTATGATAAAGTATTAAAAAGCCGGATTCATGATAAGACAGTGCCGATTCGAGATACGTATCAGCGCCAGCAGAAAGCACAGAAGCAGAAGGATGAAGTTGTTCAATATAAAATTGGAGACAATGTCACACATCCGAAATTCGGAGATGGAATCGTAGAAAAGATTAATCTGAGATCAGGCGGAGTGCATCTTCATATTCGGTTTAATGGTGAGGTGAAATGTATTGATCAGAAGTGGTTGATGAGGAGGAAATACACATAGGTTTATAAAAATTTCAGAAAGACAACATGGCAAAGATACTACAAATTATTATAGTAAAAATAAAGGAGGAACCTAGCTATGGACATATCTGATTTTATAGGAGCTGCAAAAACCTTTCACGTCCTTGGAATAAAGGTCACAAAAGATGGCGACCTCATAAATGAATGGTACAGCGAACCCGAATGCCGTAGAAATATCTATTCTGCAACGAAGAGCTTCACATCCTGTGCAGTTGGTTTTGCTGTCCAGGAAGGATTACTGTCTTTAGATGAAAAACTGACGGATGCCTTTCCCGAAGATTTACCCGATGTGATCGATGATAATCTGAAAATGGCAACGGTTCGAGACCTGCTTACGATGTGTTTAGGACAGGAACAGGGCAGCCTTATGGGAGAACAGCGGCCATTATACCAGGAGGATGACTGGGTAAAAATGTCTTTGGCGATTCCGTTTCAATATAAGCCAGGTACACATTTTGTATATAATAATGTTGGTCCCTACCTGGCAGGCATTCTTGTACAAAGACGTTCCGGATGCGATCTGGTCTCTTATCTTACACCAAGGCTTTTTAAACATCTTGGAATCAAGCGGCCGACATGGGAGACGGATCCTCTTGGAAACAGTTTTGGCGCAGGTGGATTGTTCCTTACACTTTCTGAACTTCATAAATTCGGATTGTTTTACCTGAATAAGGGAAAATGGAATGGAAAACAGATTTTATCCGAAAAATGGATAGAAGAAAGTACAGCAGCATCCGATACAGACAATTATGGTTATCTTTTCTGGAGAGGAGAATATAATTCCTACCGGGCGGATGGAAAATATTCTCAGATTTCCATGATCCTTCCGGACAAGAATGTGGTTATTTCGATGGTCGCAGAATGCCGGAACGGGGAAGAACTTATGAGTGCTTTGTATGATTTGGTATGTGCAAAGTTATAGATTATTATTGCATAATTGTGAAAAAGGAAAGACCAAAAGAGCTCAAACAGCTCGTCTATATAAGATAGATGGGCTGGATTCCGAAGCTGATGAAGGTGCTGGAATTGATCTTGGAAGAAGGAAAATAATTGCCGATCCTCCGTTCCTGTGCTGAAATGATTCCGGCAAAAGATACAGGATTATGGATAAATTATATTTGATTGGAGATGGAGAAATGTTATTTATATGTTACCCAAAATGTTCAACCTGCCAGAAAGCGAAAAAATGGTTAGATGCACAGAAAATAGAATATACCGAGCGCAACATCGTGGATGTGAATCCAACCTGCGGTGAGTTAAAGGAATGGTATTCTAAGAGCGGCTTTCCACTTAAAAAGTTCTTTAATACCAGCGGCCTTCTTTATAAAGAAATGAAACTGAAGGACAAACTTCCTGCCATGAGCGAAGAGGAACAGCTGCAGCTTCTTGCCACGAATGGTATGCTGGTGAAACGCCCGCTGCTGATCGATGGTGATACCGTGCTGATCGGCTTTAAGGAAGCAGAATGGTCTGAAAAGCTGGGATGATTGGAGAAAGATTGGGAGTCAGATGAACGGATAGAGTAAATTCATTGCCGCATTTTCCCTTCTGTGCTAAAATGGTTTCCGGTATGAAAATTTAAGCAAAGAGAGGAACATGAAAATGAACGAAAAACGTACCGGCCTGTTCGAGAATGGCCTGATCTGGTTTGGGGCAGGTGTCTCCATTGCCGAAATCCTGACCGGAACCTACCTTGCACCGCTCGGCATGGGAAAAGGTCTGGCAGCGATTCTTATCGGCCATATCATCGGATGCCTGATGCTGTTTCTGGCGGGCGTGATCGGCGGCAGGGTCAGAAAAAGTGCCATGGAAACCGTAAAAATGAGTTTTGGACAGAAGGGAAGCATCCTTTTTGCTGTCCTGAATGTATTGCAGCTCGTTGGCTGGACCGCCATCATGATCTATGACGGAGCGCTTGCCGCAGATGGCGTAATGCATACGGGCAGATGGATCTGGTGCCTTGTGATCGGAGTCCTGATTATTCTCTGGATTGTGATCGGAATCACGAATCTTGGTAAAATCAACACGGTTGCCATGGCAGCATTATTTCTGCTTAGCCTGATCCTGAGCAAGGTCATCTTTGCCGGAGGCGGAGCAGGAGCACCATCGGATGACAGTATGACATTCGGTGCAGCAGTAGAACTTGCGGTTGCGATGCCGTTATCCTGGCTGCCGCTGATCAGCGATTACACAAGAGAAGCAAAAGAACCGGTCAAAGCAACGGCCATCAGCGCGGTTGTCTATGGAATCGTCAGCTGCTGGATGTATGTGATTGGAATGGGAGCAGCGATCATCACCGGAGAATATGACATCGCGCAGATCATGCTGAAGGCAGGCCTTGGCATTGCGGGCCTTCTGATTATTGTATTTTCAACAGTAACAACGACATTTCTGGATGCCTACTCCGCAGGAATTTCCAGCGAGACCGTTGTAAGCAAATGGAACGGAAAGCATGTGGCCATCGTTGTCACCGTCATTGGAACCGTCGCAGCGATTGTATATCCGATGGACAACATCACAGATTTCCTCTATCTGATCGGCTCGGTCTTTGCACCGATGATCGCAATTCAGATTGCCGACTTTTTCCTGCTGAAACGGGACAAGAGCAGCCTGGCCGTACATATTCCGAATCTGATCATCTGGGTGATTGGATTTGTGGTATACCGAATTCTGATGAACATCGACATGCCGCTGGGAAACACTCTGCCGGATATGGTGATTACGATTGTAATCTGCCTGATCGTTGGAAAATTTGTTTCATAAAAAGTGAATAAAAAGATCAGATGACTGTTCTGCCTGCATTTGAGCAGGCGGGGCAGTCATTTTGTGTGCCGAGCATGGCACTAATCTTGCTGGTGCAAGTCCAGTCACGGGTATTTACCGTCAAGTGTAGCGAATCACAAGTCGGTATCAGTAACGGTATGGATGGAGGAAGTGGTGTAGCAAAGTTCTTGAGCCTATGAACAGAAACTTGATCAGGCGATTAGGTGGGTGAGATTGCAAATCAAATCGAAGCCCAAATGGTAAACGTAAACCGAATATGTAGTAGCAATAATTCATACCTTTTTAGCTGTATTTTGTATCGTAAACAGAAAGAAAATGCACTATAATCCAAGGCAATGAAAGTACTTAAAAAAGTAGTTTCGTTGCCTTGGTTCCATTTTTAGAAAGAATAATACTTAGGTGGGAAAATTCCCAGGCGCTGTGTGGAGTTTTCTGTAAGAAGCCGGGGACAGACCGCACTGTTTCTTGAAAAAGGAAGAAAAGTGGTGAGGGTCTAAGAACCCAAGCTGTGTGGAGATGGCAGAAACAGGAAGAGTGGTGCGGCTTAGCATGGACTGGGCCAGCTTGCACTTCTGGGACAGGTAATACTGGTAGGGAGCAACATGATATACCTCCTGGAACAGGTGGATGAGCCTGGAGCGGGACAGGGAAACGGTATCTGCCAGATGATCCAAGGACAGACTTTCTGTTAAGTGCATATCGATATAATTGCGGATCGCCAGTGCAGCAGGATTGATGGGAACTTTGTTTGCTAGAAAATCCGCAAGCTCCTGAATATATTGATGGAGCAGTACAGCCAGCTTGTCAGCAGAGTGTACAGGGTCGGCGGTAAAGGCATCAAGGATCCGGGTCAGAGGTGTTTCGTTATGGAAGCGGGGGATCAGGGTGACACCGTCTAAGCCGTAATCGGAGAGAAGATGCTGTACCAGACTGCCGCTGACATTGAACCAGATCTTGGTCCAGGGATCAACTTTGTCTGAATAGTAGTGGTGGTAGGTGCCGGCAGTAAGGATATAGGCATCTCCGGCATTTACAGTGAGGATACTGCCGTTTCGCTCGATATGTCCACGGCCGCTTAAAACGTATTCAAACACACACAGGGGTCTGCGATAAACCAGGATCTCATAGGCAGGATCTGGGTAAGTGATACCGGCCATGATGGGAGAAAAGCTTTCCGCGGTAGGGCCGGTGTAGACAGTGTATTTTTCAATCTGTGTGCGTGTAATTTCCTGAGGCATGGTGGTTCCTCCATTTTTTGAAAGCAAATTGCAATAATGTAATAACAGCATTGTAGTAAAAAGGAGCAAGCCTGTCAACTATGGCTTTCACTATATAAAATAAAAATGAAATCAACCCAAATAAATGATCACAGGAGGACAAAATTATGACACAAATACCCAGACCGGAGCATCCCCAGCCCCAGATGAAGAGGGAGCATTGGAAAAACCTGAATGGAGAATGGGATTTTTCCTTTGACTTTGGATGCAGCGGCATAGATCAGAAATGGCAGGAAGGAAAGACAGATTGGGAGAAGAAGATTCTGGTGCCCTTCTGCCCGGAAAGTGATCTGAGCGGAATCGGCTATAAGGACTTTATCCCCGGCGTATGGTATCACCGCACCATCACATTGACAGGGGAGGAGCTGAAGGGAGATCTTCTCTTACACTTCGGAGCAGTGGACTATGATGCAAGAGTATGGATCAATGGAGTAGAGGCAGGCAGACACCAGGGCGGTTATGTTTCCTTTACGTTTAATATTACAAAGCTTGTAAAGAAAGGAGAAAATGACATTACGCTTTTTGCAGCAGATGATGTGAGAGGCGGAAAGCAGCCCAAGGGAAAGCAGAGTCATTTCTTCTACTCCAGAGGCTGTGATTATACCAGAACGACAGGTATCTGGCAGACGGTATGGCTTGAGTGGGTACCGGAAAGCTATATTGAAAAAGTGCAATATTATCCAAACCTGGCAGAGGCAACTCTGGGAATTAAGGCGGTAGTAAAGGGGCAGGGCACACTGGAAGCAAAGGCCTTTTATGTGGGAGAGCCCTGTGGCAGCGTAAGCGCAAAGTCAGAGGGCGGCACCGTTACCATGACACTTCCTTTGTCCCGTCTGGAAAAGTGGGAGCCGGGTCATGGCAGACTGTATGACCTTACATTAACCTATGGAGAAGATAAGGTAGAAAGCTACTTTGGTATGCGTGAGGTAAGACTGGATGGAGAGAAATTCCTCATCAACGATAAGAGCGTGTTTCAAAGACTGGTGCTGGATCAGGGCTTCTATCCGGATGGCATTTACACAGCGCCTACAGAGGAAGCACTTGTCAAGGATGTGGAACTGTCCATGGCTGCAGGCTTCAACGGCGCAAGACTCCATCAGAAGGTATTTGAGCCTCTGTTCTTGTATCACTGCGATAAAGCAGGCTATCTGGTATGGGGCGAGCAGGGCTGTTGGGGACTGGATTACAGCAATCCCGCAGCATTAAAATATTTCCTGCCTGAGTGGATGGAAGCCTTGGAGAGAGACTTCAACCATCCCGCCATCATCGGCTGGTGTCCGTTGAATGAGACATGGGATTATGAGGGAAGAAGACAGGATGACAGCTTACTGGCCAATGTGTATAAGATGACAAAGCTGTATGACACCACCAGACCCTGCATTGATACCAGCGGAAATTATCATGTGGTGACGGACATCTATGACTTACACAATTATGAGCAGGATCCGGCAAAGTTTGCAGCAACCTACGAGTCCTTTAAACAGGGAGGTGATTTGGAAGATAATCATGGCTACAGGCAGACACCTGTAAAGGGGATCCCTACCTTCATCAGTGAGTATGGCGGTATCAAGTGGGACGAGGAAGGTGTTGGAAAGGATGGCTGGGGCTATGGTGCAGGTCCTGCTACCAAGGAGGAATTCCTGAACCGATATAAGGGACTGACCGATGCCCTTTTGGACAATCCCCATATGTTTGCCTTCTGCTATACCCAGCTGTATGATGTGGAGCAGGAGTTAAACGGTCTGTATACCTATGAACGTAAACCCAAGTTTGATATGGATGTGATAAAGGCAATCAATGCCCGTAAGGCAGCAATCGAGGATTAAAAGCATCCCGCAGAGTATAAAAGAAAGCGTGTGAGAGACATTGGGGTCTGACCCTCTTACAATTTATTTGGTGCCTTGATCCTGCTGCTTTTTTTCTTCCGCAGAACAGAAAAAGCGTATTTTTATCATAAGGGTCAAGTTCAAACTGAAAGCGTACAATAGAAGCCAATCCATCGATCCCCCGGCGGAGATCCGTATAACCGGGGGCCAGATAAACTTTTTTGAAGTGTGAAACAGCGGCATCATTCAACATGACTAAATGACTCTACCAGACAACGGAGCAACTGAAGAAAATATATCTGCCGAAAGTCCATTTCCGTTTTTGATACACATCACTGGAACTTCGGGCACAGTTGCTGTTCTTTCCGCTTTTAAACGCGGAAGTTCAACGAAAGCAGGTTTTTCTGCCTCAGGAAGCTGATCCAGGTACATCTGCCGAACCCTTTTCAGTGGATAATAATAGTTGGCTTTTGTAATGTTATTTTGTTCACACCAGGTCGATACACCCATACCTTCCGGACGGTTCTGACATTCTCTGATCTGTTCTGCCCAGTGCATAAGGCGGACCTGCTGTGCAACCAGACTGGTTTATTCTGCCATAGTGAATACCTCCATAAATGATAGTCAGTCTAAAAAGTTGAGTCACTCAACTTTTTAGACGAGTTCAAACATCCTTTCTGCAAATCCTATTTATAACAAGTAAATTTTACCTTTATTTTTCACTTTTGGTTCTTGGCGAACTCTTGTATCATACACAAAATCTTCAAAAATTACAATAATCTTGAAATAGTGTTATGTTTCTTGGAATTTTATTATATCTTATTTTGGAACTTTTTCTTATAATAACATCATCAAGAAAAACAAAGACAAGTAATCATAAAAGGAGGATTCAATTATGAAGAAGAAAAAGATTCTTGCACTTGTACTTGCAGCTTCAATGGCAGGCGGAATGCTTGCAGGATGTGGAGCCACATCAAGCGGAGATGAAACAGCGAAAGGAGATAAGTCATCCGGAAAAGTTTATTATCTGAACTTTAAACCAGAGCAGGCTGACCAGTGGGTAGAACTTGCAAAAGAGTATACAGATGAGACGGGTGTTCAGGTTGATGTACAGACAGCAGCATCAGGAACTTACGAGTCACAGTTGAAATCAGAGATGGCAAAAGATGAGGCACCAACATTGTTCCAGGTAAACGGACCGGTTGGACTTGCTACATGGAAAAATTATTGCTATGACCTTTCAGACAGCGATGTTTATAAAGATGTCGAGTCTGACGATTATATATTAAAAGATGGCGACGCAGTAGACGGAATCGCTTATGTTATTGAGACTTATGGTCTGATCTACAACAAAGCACTTCTGAACAAATACTTCGAACTGCCGGATGCAAGCATCAAATCCATCGATGAGCTGAATAACTTCCAGGCACTTAAGACAGCTGCAGAAGAGATTCAGGCACATAAAGATGATCTTGGAGTAGAAGGAGCTTTTACTTCAGCAGGAATGGATTCTTCCTCTGACTGGAGATTCAAGACACACCTTGCAAATCTTCCAATCTACTATGAGTATAAGGCAGACGGAATTGACAGCACAGATGCAATCAAAGGAACATACCTTGACAACTACAAACAGATCTGGGATCTGTATCTGAACAACTCTACATGTGAACCATCTATGATTTCTTCTAAGACAGGAGATGACGCAGCAAGTGAATTTGCACTTGGTGAAGCAGTATTCTATCAGAATGGTACATGGGCTTACAATGATATCAAAGATAATGAAGTAGCAGATGAAGATATGGGAATGCTTCCAATCTACATCGGAGTTGATGGAGAAGAAAATCAGGGACTTTGTACAGGATCTGAGAACTACTGGTGTGTAAATAAGAACGCTTCAGAAGAAGACATTCAGGCAACACTTGATTTTATGAAATGGGTAGTTGAGAGCGATGAAGGTCGTGACATGCTGGCTAACGAGATGGGATTTGTAACACCGTTCACAACATTCTCAGATTACCTTCCGGACAACCCGCTTGTAAAAGCAAATGCTGAGTATACAGAGGCAGGAAAGACACCAGTAAGCTGGAACTTTACAACAATGCCATCTGAGAACTGGAAAAACAATCTTGGTGGAGCTCTTCTGAACTATGCACAGGGTACAGGCGCATGGGATAGTGTACAGACAGCATTTGTTGATGGATGGGCTGAAGAATACGCAGCAGCAAACGAATAAAAAAGACTTTTCACAGGATAGGCAGATAAAAAGGCTGTGAAATAGAGAAGAAGATCAAACAGCCTGCCAACGAGCATACCGGGGCAGGCTGAAATTATGTAATTAGAATTGTGAAAAGCAAAGGCGCAGAAAGGCTTTTTAAAGAAAAGAAAGACAGGAGGAGAAGAACATGCAAAAAGCAATAAAGAGATATTTTCCGGTATTTGTATTGCCGACGCTGATTGCATTCACGATAGGTTTCCTTGCACCGTTTGTGTTAGGCGTATATCTTTCGTTCTGCAAGTTCACAACGGTGACAGACGCTAAATTTATTGGACTTAGCAACTATGTAAAGATCCTTGGAGACGGAGATTTTCTTCACTCTCTTTGGTTTACCGCATTATTTACAATTGTGACAGTATTATTGATCAACATTTTTGCATTTGCGGTAGCAATGCTTTTGACAAAGAATATTAAGGGAACCAATATTTTCCGTACTGTATTTTTTATGCCGAACCTGATCGGTGGTATTGTACTTGGGTATGTATGGCAGCTGTTATTAAATGGTATTCTGGCACATTTCCAGAAAACACTTACATATTCTTCAAAATATGGTTTCTGGGGATTAGTTATCCTGATGCTCTGGCAGCAGGTTGGATACATGATGATCATCTACATCTCAGGAATCCAGAATATTCCTGGAGAGCTGATCGAGGCAGCACAGATTGATGGAGCGAATAAAGTACAGCTTTTAAGATATGTTACAATTCCGATGGTTATGCCATCCATTACAATCTGTACTTTCCTGACACTTACAAACGGATTTAAACTTTTCGACCAGAACCTTGCATTGACAAACGGTGGACCGGACAAGATGTCAGAAATGCTTGCCCTGAACATTTATAATACATTCTATGGAAGAACCGGTTGGGAAGGTGTAGGACAGGCAAAAGCAGTTATCTTCTTCATTATTGTAGGAGTCATCGCATTAATTCAGAATAAAATGACAACATCAAAGGAGGTGCAGCAGTAATGAATAAAAAAGTAAAACATGGCACATTATTAACCGTTATTTTTACATTACTCAGCCTGCTGTATCTGTATCCGATCATACTGGTATTTATCAACTCCTTTAAGAAAAAAGTCTATATCAGTAAAGCACCGTTCGAGATACCGACCGGAAAGATGTATGTCGGATTAGAGAACTATATCCGTGGTATTAAGCAGACACGGCTGATTCAGGCATTTGGATGGAGTTTATTTATCACAATCTTATCTGTAGCAGTGATTATCTTATGTTGCTCCATGTGTGCATGGTATATCTGCCGCGTGAAGACAAAATTTACAAAGATCTTTTACATGCTTTGCCTGTTTGCAATGATCGTGCCATTCCAGATGGAAATGTTTACATTATCCAAGATCGCAAATATGCTTCATATGGGAAATCCGTGGGGACTGGTTGTGATCTACCTTGGATTTGGTGCAGGACTTTCCGTCTTTATGTTTACCGGGTTCATGAAATCCATTCCATTGGAGATTGAAGAGGCTGCAATGATTGATGGATGTACACCAATCCAGACATTCTTTAAAATTGTACTTCCGATTGCAAAGCCGACTTGCGTAACCGTTACAATTCTTCAGGCAATGTGGATTTGGAACGACTACCTGCTTCCATCACTTGTACTGGATCAGAGAAAATATAAGACAGTGCCGATGGCAGTTCAGTATCTGAAAGGTGGATACGGTTCTGTAGATATGGGAGCAATGATGGGAACTCTGGTTCTTGCAATTGTGCCGATCATCATCTTCTACCTGTTCTGCCAGAGATATATTATCGAAGGTGTTGTAGCCGGAGCGGTTAAAGGCTAGTGTGGACATTGTCTAAAAAATGAATTAAAATAGAATTATAAAAATTAAAAAAAGACAGCAGAGAGTGAGTGAACATTCCCTGCTGTTTTCGGACGTTATAAAAGGAATAGTGAAAATGTAAAGTGAACGTGAGGGAGGCGTGGGGAAATGATTACAATATTGATCGTGGATGATGAAAAACTGGAGCGAAGGGGAATCCGCTTTCTGTTAAAGAGGGAGGAAGGAGAGTTCCAGATCCTAGAAGCAACGAATGGAAAGGATGCACTGGGAGTATTAGAATCAAACCATGTGGATATTTTATTTTCGGATGTAAAGATGCCTTATATGAATGGACTGGAGCTGACGAAAGCAGTGAGAGAAGATCATCCGGATATGGAAATCGTGATCTTCAGCGGATATAATGATTTCTCTTATGCAAGAGAAGCATTGCGGTATGGAGTTGTGGACTATGTTCTGAAGCCGGTTGATCCGGAGGAATTCCATAAGACTTTTCAACGAGTGATGGAAAATATTTCTTCTAAGATAGAGAAAAAAGAGCAGCAGGAAAAGAAAGAAGATTATCTGAAAAAATACTTTTTACTGAAATATCTGTATGGGGGAAAAGAGGAAGATTTTGTTCAGTTTAAGAAACTTACAGATGGAATGGAAGATGATCTGTCCCAATTTACCCGTATGGTTCTTGTCAGTGCCTCAAATGGATTCTTCGAAACGGAAGAGGAACATTTCCTGATGAGCCTGAAGGAAGAGGTGCAGAGAGAGTTTCATTATGTGAATCTGAATTCGAACGAATCCATCTTTTTGTTCACGGAAAAATATGCAGATTATCATGGAATCGTAGAGAAAATGTACCGTTTTTTTGCGCACCAGTTTGACAGTGAATGTTATTTTGCAGTCAGTGAGGAAATCGAAGATGGAAAAAATCTGGCAGAGGAATTTAAGGTGCTGGAAGGAATGTTAGAAGAGCAGTTCTATCAGCCACGTCAGCACCTGTTTTTCCACGGGGAGAAGCAGGAAGAGAAGAAAGCTGATCCGGCAGAAGATTCTGAAATCATGGAACAGATTACGAAAGATATTCAATATAAAGATCTGCCACATCTCCGTCAGGATTTTCAGAGACTGGAAGAAAAATATCGTGCGCATAAGCAATTTTCGGATATGTATGTAAAGTTTGTATTTTCTGGAATTATGAAAGAATTGCTCGACCAGATGGAAGGGCTGGATGAAAAGATGCTTTCAAAGAGAGTGGATCGATTATATCGTTGCAGAAACCTTAATGATGTGATTGCTATAGTAGAAGAAGTACTTCAGGAATATGAACATTGCATACAAGAGCAGGAAGATGGGTTCCGATCAGAAGTTACAACCGTGAAGGGATATATTTATCACCATTATAAGGAAAAGGATCTGGGAGCAGAGACACTTTCCGCAATGGTTTTTCTGTCACCGGGATATTTAAGTGCTGTATTTAAAGAAGAAACAGGGATGACACTGAACCGTTTTATCCGTGAAGTGCGAATGAATAAAGCAAAAGAGCTTTTAGAGACAACGAATATGAAAATCTCCCAAATTGCGAAAGAAGTAGGATTTTCCAATAACTCATACTTCTGCAGAAGTTTCAGAGAGTTTTTCGGAGATACACCGGAAGCATGCAGGAAAGGAATAGCGGCGGATGAAAAAACAAATACGGAAGTTGATCCATCGATTTGAAAATCTGAAATTTCGTAAAAAACTGTCTGTTTTGATGCTGATTGCAGGACTGGTTCCGGTAGGATTCCTTGCTTTTTCCATGCAGTATGGCATGATGAATCAATTGCGAGAGAAGGAACAGTACAATCTGGAGAAAATGTTGGAACAGTCAGTGAGTTCGATTGAGAATCAGTCTCAGATCTATAAGAACTTGGTTGATTATCTGTCTTATTCTCAAAATCTCAGGAATATTTTTGATGTGGAGACAGAGTCGGATTATGAGAAGTATTTGAAATATGTGAAGGTGGCTGATCCACTGTTGCAGATGCCGACGATCTATCACAAAGAGATCCAGAGCATTACATTATATTCTGACAATATAGAAGTGCCACATGGAGATACACTTCTTCCAATGTCGGAAGCGGAGAATCAACAGTGGTATTCCAGGTTGAATGAGGGAACATTAATGCAGTGGAGCATCACTCGCGGTGTGAATAAATCAATCATTGCCAGTCGGAAATTCTATGACAATGATACGATCAAAGCGGTGTTGGAGATGCGTCTGGATTATGAAAAAGTTCTTGAACCATTCATGAGCCAGCTTACAGATAATACAGGAGGCATGATTCAGGATGATAATGGAAATATTGTCTATGCCGAGTGTTCTATGGATAAGAAATATCGTCCGAAGGATATTGAGAGTCCGAAAGATATCAGTGAGAATTATTATCTGGTACAGCGGACAATGAAGGATACAGGATGGAATTTCTATATCTATCGTCCAAAGGCAGTAAGTGAAAACGCAATCCATAAGCTTTTGCTCAAAAATATTCCGATTATTTTGATCAGTGTTCTTCTTCTGAGTTTTCTGGGATATGTTTTTTCTCTCCGTATGGTATCGCAGTTGGAGTTATTGACTGAAAATATGAACCTGATCAATATGGGACTTCGTAAAGTTACCGTGCAGAGTAAATCCAAAGACGAGGTGGGTGTGCTGATCCGGTCATTTCAGCGCATGATGGATCAGATGAACCATTTGATCTCAGAAGTATATGAGAGTAAGATCCAGCTTCAGAACAGTGAGATGAGAGCACTGCAGGCACAGATCAATCCACATTTCCTTTATAATTCGCTTTCAATCATCAACTGGAAAGCAATTGAAGCGGGGGAGGATGAAATCAGTCATGTGACATTGGCACTGTCTACTTATTATCGGACAAGCCTAAATCGTGGTGAAACAATGACTACAGTGGCAAAAGAAATTGATAACATCCGTGCATATCTCAAAATCCAACTTGTTATGCATGATAACGAGTTCCGTGTGGTTGAACAGATTTCGGATGGTCTTAATGATTATCTGATACCGAAGTTGATCCTGCAGCCACTTGCAGAAAATGCAATCGATCATGGAATTGATGTGTCAGATAATGAGAATCCGACGTTGTGGCTGACGATTCGTGAAGAGGCTGAGCACATTTTCTTTGAAATCAGGGACAATGGTGCGGGAATGACGCAGGAGAAGGCGGATCAGATTCTGACATATCAGTCCTCCGGTTATGGTGTGCGAAATGTCTGTGACAGAATCCATGTCCTTTATGGAGAAAAAGGTGAGATGAAGATAGAAAGTACTCCAGGAAAAGGAACGCGGGTCTTTATCCGAATTCCGAAGAACACGGAGGCGAAGGTGTTATGAAAAACGATATGAAAAAGCGAATTCTCTCAGCCCATCTTGCATTAATTTTATTGCTGATGCTTTGGTGCGGAACCTATTTTGAGATGAAGGAAAGTCAAAGACAGATGGAACAGTTAGAAGCATCTCAAAGTGAGTCTGGTGCAAGCAATGCAGTTGAAGTGAAAAGAAAGCTGATGTATAAAGCGATGCATACACCACTTGGGAAATATCCTGAGACTGTTACCTATACACTTGGCAAGATTGCAGGGGCGAATAATTCGAATCTTCCTGTAGGAGATACGTACGAAAATAATGCATATACGAGATATTTGAAGAAAATACTTAATATTCAGAATGAAGATGTCTTTGAATTGCAGGATGGCAATACTTATGAAGAGGCGGTCAATGTAGCGATTGAAGATCGTGATATTCCAGATGTGCTTGTTGTGAAGGGAAGAGATAACCTGCTCCGCCTGATTGAAGCAGGTATGATTGAAGACC
>ENA-OPDH01001339-OPDH01001339.1-human-gut-metagenome-genome-assembly--contig:-NODE-1339-length-17982-cov-4.084342_pt1 | contig 17982 bp, 16 predicted proteins | sample MGYA00241260_ERZ501500 | MGnify/ENA primary metagenome ERZ501500 (study PRJEB25962, sample SAMEA2042519) | human gut metagenome | biome: human gut; feature: human-associated habitat; material: faeces...
AAATAGAATCTATTTTTGCACCATATTCTATTGAGTCGTCTTTTTCAAATATTAATTCTGGTGTGTTTCTTAAATTAACTCTTTTTGCTAATTCTGTTCTTATAAATCCTGATGATTTTTTTAGTCCTTCTATTGTTGCTTTTTCGTCCTTAGAGTTTAGTATACTTATATATATTTTTGCGTATTTTAGGTCGTTTGTTACTTTTACTTATCATTCCTGTTATACTTGGGTCTTTTAGTTCTCTATCTATTATTTGGCTTAATTCTTTTTTATATTCTTCTCCTATTCGTCCCATTCTGTTGTTATTATTTTTATTTGGCATTTCTTGTTAGTCTCCTTTCCTTGGGTTATTATCTTTTTATTTCTTCCATGATATATACTTCTATGATGTCTCCTTCTTTTATGTCATTGTAGTTTTCTATTTGAATTCCACATTCAAATCCTTTTGTTACTTCTTTTACATCATCTTTGAATCTTTTTAATGTTGCTAGTTTGCCTTGGTGTATTACTACATTGTCTCTTATTACTCTTACTCCGGCATTTCTTTCTACTTTTCCTGATAGTACATATCCTCCTGCTATTGTTCCTACATTTGAGATTCTGAATGTTTGTCTTACTTCTACATTACCTATTACTTTTTCTTCGTATTTTGGTTCAAGCATACCTTTCATTGCCATTTCTACATCTTCTATTGCTTGGTATATTACTGAGTATTGTTTTATTTCTACTTCTTCTTTTTCTGCCATTTCTTTTGCTGTGTGGTCTGGTCTTACATTAAATGCTATTATTATGGCATTTGAAACTTTTGCTAGTGTGACATCTGATTGGTTTACTGCTCCTGCTGCACTATGGATTACTTTTACTTTTACTTCTTCATTTGCTAGTTTTTCCATTGATTGTTTTACTGCTTCTACAGATCCTTGTACATCTGCTTTTACTATTAGGTTTAGTACTTTTAATTTTCCTTCTTCCATTTGGCTGAATAAGTTGTCTAGTGTTACTTTTGTTCCTTGGTTGATTGCTTTTTCTCTTGCTTGGCGTTTTCTTCTTTCTATTAAGTGTTTAGCCATTTTTTCGTCTTTTACTTCATAGAAAGTATCTCCTGCTTCTGGAACATCTGTTAATCCCATGATTTCAACAGGTGTAGATGGACCTGCTGCTTTAACCTTTTGGCCTTTGTCATTTTTCATTGCTCTTATTTTTCCTATAGATTTACCTACAACTATAGTATCTCCAATATTTAAAGTTCCTCTTTGTACTAACATAGATGCGATAGGTCCTTTTGCTTTATCTAGTCTTGCTTCTATTACAACACCTTTAGCTTGCTTATTTGGATTTACTTTTAAATCTTGCATGTCTGAAACTAATAATACCATTTCTAGTAATTGGTCTATGTTGATATGTTGTTTTGCAGAAATTTCTACAAATACTGTATCTCCACCCCATTCTTCTGGAACTAATTCATATTTCATTAATTCTTGTTTTACCTTTTCTGGGTTAGCTCCTGGTACATCAATTTTGTTTATTGCAACTATTATTGGAATTCCGGCTGCTTTAGCATGGTTTATAGCTTCAACAGTTTGTGGCATTACACCATCATCTGCTGCAACAACAAGTATTGCTACATCTGTAATTTGAGCACCTCTAGCACGCATACTTGTAAATGCCTCGTGTCCTGGTGTATCTAAAAATGTAATTTCTCTTCCATTTATTGATACCTTGTATGCACCAATATGCTGAGTAATTCCTCCAGCCTCGCCTTCGATTACATTTGTCTTTCTAATTGCATCTAGAAGTGATGTCTTACCATGGTCAACGTGTCCCATAACAACAACTACTGGTGGTCTTTGAACTAAGTCTTCTGCCTTGTCTTCTGATTCATCAAATAGTATATCTTCTTCTTTAACTTCTTCCTTCTTGTTTGCAGTTACACCAAATTCTTCTGCAACTAAGAAAGCTGTGTCGAAATCTAGCTCTTGATTTATAGTTGCCATTATTCCTAATCCCATAAGCTTTGTTATTACTTCGCTACTTGTTTTCTTTAACTCTGTTGCCAAGTCTTTAACACTTATGCTCTCTGGAATTGTTATTTCTGTTAGCTTAAATATTTTTTGCTTATTTCTTTCCTCAGTATTCTTTTGGTTTTTACGTTTACCCTTCTTACCACGTTCTGTTGATAAATCGTAGTAATCAAGCATTCCACCTTCTTGGTCTCCGAACATGTTAGAAAGCTTATCTACTTGTTTTAAGTTCTTTAACTTACCCTCATCATATTCTTCTTCACCATTAAATCTTCTAGACTTATTCTTGTTTTGCTTATTTTCATCATATTTATTGCTCTTAGCCTTGAAACTTGCCTTTGTAGAATAATCTCTTTGGCTTTCCTTCTCAACAATTTCAGTCTCTAATATATCGTTAATTTTCTTGTCTAATCTCTTTTCGTCTAATGGTCTTCTATTGAAACCTCCATTGTTATTTCTGTTGAATCCATTATTGTCACGATTATTGTTTCTATTAAAGCCGTTGTTATCGCGATTATTTCTGTTAAATCCGTTATTATCACGGTTATTTCTATTATAACCATTATTGCCATTATTAAATCTATTATTTTGACCATTTTGATTATTTTGTCTGTAACCGTCTCTTGATTGATTGTTATTTTGGAATCTATCATTTCTATTGAAGTTATTATTTCTTTGGAATTGGTTTCTGTTATTGTTAAAGTCTCTGTTACCATTGTTATTTCCAAATTCTCTATTTCCATTATTGAAGTTATTTCTTATTTGGAAAGAATCGTTTCTTGAATAATCGCCTCTGTTGTCGTTTCTAGAATTTTCTCCTCTATAATTGTCATTTCTGTCATGAGCTTCAGTTCTATCATTCTTTACAACTTCAGTTTTTGAGCTTTCTGCTTTTACAGTTTCTTGTTTTACTTCTGCTTTAACTTCTGGCTTTGGAGCTTCTGTTTTTACAGGTTCAGTCTTTACTGTTTCTGCCTTTTGGGCTTCAGCTTTTTCTACTTTTGCAGTTTCTGTTTTTACTGCAGTTGTAGTAGCTTTAACAGTACTCTCTTCTTTCTTTGCACTTTCGGCTTTTACATCTGCCTTTGGCTTTTCTTCCTTTTTACCAAGTCCAAATAATTCATTTACTGTAAGAGGTTTATTAGGTTTATTTCTGTAAACGATATTATAATCGTTATTATTTCTTCTTTTTACAAATCCTACATCTTTTCTTTCTTCAGCCTTCTTAGCTTCTTCAGCGGCCTTAGCATCCGCCTTGGCTTTCTTGGCTTCGAGCTTGGCTACTTCTTTCTCTGCGGACTTCAGAGCAGTCTTCTTCTCTTTCAGGTCAGCTTTCAAAGTGTCAATGTTTGCAGTGATGGATGCAATCTCAGCAGAGAGTGTTTCCTTTGCGGACTGCTTTTCTGCAATCTGCGTTGCAAAATCAGCAATCACAGTTTTGGGCTTATTCTTGCTACCTTTAGTTCTGGGCATGGTGATAACCTCTTTCCGTTTTAATGGTTTAAGTATAGCACTGTGTTGGGGTGAGGGCAATATAACTACCCGGCTATCGTTCATATTTCAAATTATGAAATCCTGAATCGATCCAGCCGGAGTTGCCATTGTTTTATCAAAAAGCACAATATCCTTTGCCCCCGTACAAACAGTACTTTTATACTTAATTCCTACATATCCCTTATTTAAAAAATACTGAGCCATACACTGAAAAGGCGCATACATCAAACTTTTATCGTCTGCATCAGCCAATGGAGTAAAAATCTGCTCAGATAGTAGCTTAAGATACGTATGCAACGCCCAAAAGTTTATTTCCGCTTTCATTTCATTAATTTCATTTTCAGTGGGAATAACTACTCGTCCTTTCTTCATGCTTCGCTCATAGCAACGCGAGAGGTAGACTTTTCCGCTATTTTCAAGCTGAGCATTTATATCCTCATACGTCATCTCGTCAGCCAAAGTTAAATCAATTATTTTTTCATCCTTGTTAGCAGAATTGATTTCAAATAAACAAATACCAAAGCGATTTCCTGTCGATGCACGACATTCCTTTATCGTACACTGCTCTGCCAAATTTTTGTCACTAGCCCATGCTAAATACAGCCATTCAATGCCAACAGGACTGAATCTGTTATCCTCATTAATAAATTCTGCTTTTGGCAAGAAGCGATCATATGATACTGTCTCCGGAGCTTTTAGTTTAGTACCTCTGGCCAGATATCCATCAGTTTGAAAAACATCCAATGAACGTTCCAACCTCACGCAACAATTGGCAAACAAATCATCAAACACTTTCAAAAATGTAGTCGTCAATGCTGAATCAACCTCATCATATTTAAATGTCTTATTTGCCAAAGCGACTCGAAATTCATTCCATGTATTTTTTATTGTAGCTTCACTTTTCTTAATATCTCCAAAATCAAATAACGGAAGACTCATAATATTTTGATACGACATTTCGCAGTATTTCCAATCTTATAATTTAATGCCAGCCAATCATTCTGAAATTCGAATCAGTTTTTCTCGCCTTTCTTGATAAGTCTGGCTACCGGAGTAAGGTCTGTAAATGCACTGTCGATAATATTTCCACACACAGGGCACTCTATATCTTCATGTTCGCGGTTTCCTTCCCATATAGATTTATCATCATATTCCGAAATGGAACCACATCTATCACAAGTCACTCGATGAATCATCGTCAGATCTCCTTTACTTTTTTATCTTTTTCACATCTTCGCCGATCATAATTGATCGTTGCCTACTGCTCACCGCGTAGAGGTGTGTGAAGATTTGAGCAACGTAGGGAGCTACCGCTCCCAATATATCACAAGTCTGCAAATAAATCAGCTTTGTACAGACCATTTTCTAACATTTTCTTGAAGCTGTCTTTCACTGCTGCGACATCCTCATGGTAGGTCATGCCGTACCAGGTGTCGTTGGTCTTCAGAACCTTCACAGACATCTTGCCCTGCTCCAGCAGCTCACCGATGAAGATGGGGATCAGATACTCGGCTTTCTGAGGATTACCCGGTACTTCTTTCTGGAAAAACTCCTTGAATCCGTCCTCCAGTACATCCAGAAAATCAGGAGTCAAGCCCCACATATTCATGGAGACCAGAGAATGCACATCGACTGCCACACCATCTACCTCTGCTCCATCCGCAGTCTTTACGATGTTCTTGGTCTCCACAACCTCAGTCAAGTTATTATCCTCGTCCATCTTGCAGATACCACGAGTCACACCGCCATTATCAGACAGGGTATTCTTCAGCACAAAGCCAGCCATGCAAGACTCACCGCCATTTACCAGATACTCGTGGACGGCCTTGAAGCCTTCTTTGCCATAGTAATCATCTGCATTGATCACAATGAACGGGGTATCGATTACTTCCTTCGCTGCAAGCACGGCCTGTCCAGTTCCCCACGGCTTTGTACGTCCTTCCGGCAGAGTTCCCGGAATATCGTTAATGTCCTGAAAAGCGTAATCCACAGTTACATTATGAGCAGAGCAAATAGCTGCGATACGATCACCGATGACCTCTTTGAATTCCTTCTCGATATCCTTACGGATAATAAATACTACATGGTTGAAGCCAGCCTCAATTGCATCATGAATGGAATAATCCATGATGATATGTCCAGTATCATCCACTGGCTCCAACTGCTTAATTCCTGTTCCGAAACGGCTACCGATACCAGCAGCCATGATAAGTAATGTTGTGTTCATCTCTCTCCTTATTGTGTTCATATTGCTTTAACTGAGCATCCTTAACACATACAGATTCGTAATTTCTTTATGTTATACTTTCTTTAGAAAACTTTTAGAACATATTTACTCATTTTATTAGTATTTCAAAGGGTCTGACCCCAATGTCTGTTCCGAACCGCTCCATGTCTTCACCTGGGGCGGTTGCTGTTTTTCCTAATCCAATTCCTTCTCTGTCAGCTCCAGCGCCGAAGCAATCACAGCATCCATATCATAATACTTATACTCGCCCAACCGTCCGCCAAAGATTACCTTCTGCTCCTTGTCTGCCAGCTTCTTATATTCCTGATACAGTGCACCATTCTTTTCATCATTCACCGGATAGTACGGCTCATCACCGACCTTCCACTCCGAACTGTATTCTCTGCTGATCACCGTCTTCGGAATATCATTTCCGGCATCATCCTTGCCAAACTCAAACCACTTGTGCTCGATGATCCTCGTCCACGGCGTCTCTCGATCCGTATAATTCACCGCCGCATTTCCCTGAAAATTCGGTTTGTCCAGCACTTCCGTCTCAAAGCGTACAGAACGATACTCCAAAGCACCCAATTGGTATTCAAAGTAAGCATCAATCGCCCCTGTATAAACAATCTTATCCGCCAAAGCATCCAGCTTTGTCTTATTCTCGAAATAATCCGTATCCAAACGCACTTCAATTCCATCCAGCATATTGGCAACCATCTTCGTATAGCCGCCCACCGGAATCCCCTGATACAAAGCATTAAAATAATTGTTATCAAACGTCAGTCGAACCGGCAGTCGCTTAATAATAAAAGCCGGAAGATCCTTGCAATCGCGCCCCCACTGCTTCTCCGTATAACCCTTGATCAGCTTCTCGTAAATATCCTTGCCAACCAGAGAAATCGCCTGTTCCTCCAGATTGTGCGGCTCCGTAATACCGGCTTCGTTGCGCTGCTCCTCAATTTTTGCCGCAGCCTCCTCCGGTGTCACAACGCCCCACATCTTATTGAACGTATACATGTTAAAAGGCAGCGAATACAACTCTCCCTTATAATTCGCTACAGGACTGTTCGTAAAACGATTGAACTCCGCAAAACGCGTAACATAATTCCACACTTCTTTATTATTTGTATGGAAAATGTGCGCACCGTATTTGTGCACATGGATATTCTCAATATCCTCCGTATAAACGTTGCCTGCAATGTTCGGGTGCTTGTCGATCACAAGCACTTTCTTACCGGCATCCGTTGCCTGTCTGGCAAATACCGAACCGAATAAACCGGCTCCAACAATTAAATAGTCGTACATAAACTTATTCTCAACTTTTTACTAACACATCTCCAAGTTTTTTGTTTACATTCAAATATGTATCTGAAATTTTTTTGCTTCCAAACGTAAAAATAGTTATTATCGTAACGCATAACGACAATAAGATTCCTACTTCGATATGACTGAACAAAAAATCAGCGGTCCAAATATAGTCAATAAATTTATACAAAATCTTTACTGAAAAAGCTGACGCTATGTAAATACACGCTGTCCTACTTCCGTAGACTGTATACCATTTCTTCTCATTCGAAACTAAATTAACGATACAGAGAATGGCTACGATTCCTACCCCATAAGCAAACAAGCGTGTCACCACTCCCTGCAAGTTATTCATACCAGATTCCTGATAACATTGAATATTTTCATATGCTTTAACCGGAATCATATTTTTGATGTGTAGCAGAATCACACTTATTGACAATATTACTGACATAATTACAGAATAACGTTTCGGCATTTTTCGAACTTTCGCTATCGTTGCTTCATCAGCTAATACCCCTAACAAGAAGTATGGGAAAAATACAATTGTTCTAGAAATCGCCAAAAAACGATCCGCTTCATGAATTCCACCAACATATAAACCAAGTAAAATCGATAAAATAAATATTCCCTTTATTCGCTTTAAATCATCAATCAGCAAGCGCCAAATCAACAAACTAAATAAATACCAAAAAATATATTTAGGTGTAAGAATATTAATAGCTAACGTTTTCTCAGTACATAACGCAAAAATGGTGTTAAATATAAAGTACGGTATTGCACAATTAATAATTGTTTTTCTCGCACCTTCGCCCCCCCGTCGTACACTTTTCGAAAAATAACCTGATATGAATACGAATACCGGCATATGGAACGAATAAATCCATGCTCTAATGATCGCATAATTATGTTCCAAACTGATTTCTTCTAATGAATGTCCAAACACAACTAATACAATCAAAAGAAATTTCAAATTATCAAATAAATAATTTCGTTCTTTCAATTTTTTCTACTCTCACTTCCTTATCTCTTTAAATATTTGGCAAAAAAAGTTAGCTCTTTTTTAAAGAACAAAACACTTGTTAATAAGATGCAGCCGCCAACCACTGCACAATACAAAATTGCATGAATTACCCAATTCATAACTGTCACTACGCGAAGCGGTATGACCAGACTGCAAATCATAAATCCGATGGCAACACTTATCGCGAACAGGCAAAACTTCTTATAGAAAATGCTCTGTACTCGACCCGGAACGATTTTACTCGTGTAATACACATGAAACATCATCCGGTAAGTCATCCCCACGATGGTTCCTACCGCCACACCAACCAGCCCGAATTTATGCACCAAAATTACTGAAATCACTATGTTCAGCAGTGCTTCTATATACGCAGGTACCGTAATCTCCTTAAATTTATTTGCAGCATATGCGAGATTCAGGTGCGGAAACTTCACTAGATAGAGTCCTTCTGAAATGATAAGAAGAATGCCAAATATCGGTTGATTGTAGTTTGCATCTGTCACGTCTCTTGTGTATAACTGGATAAAGGGATTAATCAGTAATGCCGTCACCGTGAAGATGAAAAACACCAGAACAAACACTACATACTCATATAGATCCAGCTTCTGATTTAACTCTTTCCAGTCCTTTTTTGCATAAGCCTGTCCTACCGTTTGTGAAAGACCAGAAAGACATGCCTGCACAAGTGCTTTTATCCCATTACTTACAAGCCCATACACACTATATACAGAAACCGTTTTAAGGTTCGTAAGAATGGTCAAGATGGTGATGTCCGTGCTGCCATGAATAAACGCTGCCAGATTGATTGCAAATCCACTCCATCTCGATTTTATTAATGAATACTCCGGAGCTGCACTCCAGTCAATCCTATAGTCTCTTTTTACGATATACCCAAAAATGACTGGCTGAAGTATGAATAGGATACCGCTGATCAACTTGAGTATATGAATACTCGGATAAACCCATACGGAAATCTGTGCAAATATCACATTGCAGATGACAATCAGCGTCTGCGTAAAATTAACAACATATACCCTCTTATCCGCATCCAGCAGCGTCTTTAGCGTAATCGAAAACATATACTGAACCAGCACCGTAATCGATAAAATCAGCGTAAGGGAGCATACATAGGCGAAATTAAACTCTGTTTTAAAAAGAAGCGGATAAACGATTGATAGTCCTACGGAGTACGCTACAAACAGGATACCGATCTTCTTAAAAAAACGATTTGCGGTTACCATGACCGCCGATATTTTCTGCTCATCCTTTTCTACAATCGGTTTATACAAGTTTGCCATGACGACACCTGTAATACCACCCTCTACTAACGAAATATAGCTCAGAAACTGGTTCAATGACGATACTAGCCCATTTACTTCTGATCCAAAGCTCGTGAGAATGATCTTAGGCAATATAAAACCGCTGAGAATCGTAAACATCTGTAATATTAATCCCGAAATCATATTGATCAGGGTTGCTTTATTTCTCATAATTGTTCACTCTCCATGGTTTAATTCCGTGATTAACACGTTTTTCCTCTGGTGGAAGTGTCATATAATCGCCATAAATGCATTTGAGATATGTATCGTAATCTTTAAATCCTTTAACAGTCATCGTTTCAAACCGATACTCTCGCATTTCGTCAAATACTTCCTTCGGAACTGCTTTCGTCCCCCACGTACTATCCTCAACGTATATGGAATCTGACACCTTAATCCCGGAACAATTTCTAATAAGCAGTCGGATAAAAAACTCTGGTGAACACAGTTTGGAAATTCCATACCAAAAGTAATTCCATATTATATGTCGACAATTTCTAGGATGGCTCGTGTAATATTCTGAATTTGCAAACCAAAGCAATTTTTTTAGAATCGGCCGTACCGTAGTATTCAGCAGTTTAATCCTAAATACGCTTTTACCCATGCCGTCAAATGGGAAAATATCGATCCATAGGCGCTGTGTATCACGCGTCCCTTCTTCCTTAACGTAGATATCCGGGTTAACTATTTTCACGAATGGAAACAAACTATTACCAAGTTCGAATCCGATTGCTTCTAACTGACCAATCTGCTTCTTCTCTTTGAGAATCTCAACCATTCTATCGTAATCTGGTCTTAGAATGCCGATATCGATATCATCATCCCATGGAATAAACCCTTGATGCCGTACTGCACCAAGCATCGTTCCGGATGTAATGCTATATCTAATATCATTTGCATCTAAAAAATCTATCGTTTCCTTCAGCATTAGTAATAACTGCTGCTTGGTTTCCTCATTGTTCAAATAAACCATACGCTACTATTATTTTCTTCCTTTTCCAAATCTATTTCTTGGTACAGCTATTCCTCTATCAATATACGTACCTTAACCATCTGAAGTTCTTCAATCTCTCAACATTATACACTGGAACAATAATGCTTAACGTATTTCTTTCGCCTATATTACCCATATTGCTTTACCTCATTATTTAAATAATAACAAGCTAATATTAATCCCAAATTCAAAAATAAAGCGCTATACATATTTTCGCATATAGAATATAGTGTAAAAGCAAGGATAATATTAGCCTCCAAATACCTTTTTTCTATTCCAAATTTCCACACGCTCCAACAATACAAAATTGTAAGCAACAGAAATAAAATAATCCCTTGCATTAAAATTACATACCATAAACTATTATCCAAAGAAAATGGTAATTGCTCTGCTTGTATATTTGTTCCAAATAAGGACCAATCAACATAATCAAACATTCTATATGCCAAACTAAATCTTCCCGTTAAGACATAATCGAGCGCAACAAGAGCCTTGCTTTTTCCATATGTATACACTGCAATCAAATCGAATAGAATAGCACCCATCTCTAAAAATAATAACGCTTTAGGTATTAATGATTCAGAAGACTTTCCTTTTGTTTTTTGAATCCAAAAACATACAAACAAAAACAAAGTAATACACACCAATCCTGTTCTAGATTTCGTATAATAATACAGAAGAATTGCTATTAATTCAAACATCACTATTTTCTTAGTACTCTTATTTTCATCTAAGTAAATAGTGCCACATATTATTCTAAAAAAAGCTGCTAACACACCATTAGGATGCGAGAAGCCAAACGAATATCGCTCAACATCTATCATGTGAATACCTTCATATCTTCCTATAACATAGATGTTCTGTCCCTCTATAATGGAAGAAATAATTGTTAAAATGAAAAGTATGATATTACAATATGTCCAACATTTTACCAAAATTCTAACATTGCTTTTCCTCATAGCCATTATAAAAATGGTAATAACAAGAAATGTTTCATCTTCTTTTGCATATAAAAGCAGAAGTGAAAAAGCAAATGAAATCATAAAAACTATCCACTCATTTTTTCCGTATTTCGTACATGAAATTTTAGCAATCATGCAAACAATACCTATTACAACCATACTATTTGTAACAATTGGACTAAATTCTAATTGTAACATAGATAAAAAATATCTTATCGCCATAATGATTACACCTAAATATAACCAATCGCTTCTATTTATCTTAATTTTCATTATCGTTCCTTTATAATAACTGTCATAATAAATTCCGGACTTTTTATTTATCTTAATCCTTTTATTTTTAGATAAATTCTTCGAAAATCCGAAAATATTTGTTTCATTTTAACTTGTTCACTTTTCATTATCCCAAGTTTTAATTTACTAATCTTATTAACCTTTTCACATAAATCGCCATTTATATTTTCTATAATCTCTGTAAATTTAGAATTAGCTTTCGAATCCCATACATTTACACTTATCATACTCATTTCAAGACCAAACAATTCATGAATTAATTGTTCAGTCTCTTGAATCATTAATTCAACTTTCTCTTTTTTTTCATAGTTTCCACATTCAATACACTCTAAAATTTTCTTATATTTTTTTTCGCAATCCTGTATACATATATATGGATACATACTTATCCTGTTATCACCACTTTTTGACTCTTTATAATATAAATAAGTATCCACATTGGCATACATCATCTTGGGATTACAGCATAAAAAAGATAACAAAAACAACGCATCTTCCCCACTTACCATTGTTTCATCAAAAAGAAGTCCATTTCTTTCTAAAAAATCTTTTTTCCAAAATTTAGCGACTGGTCCATTGATTTTTCCATCCATTATCAACCTTTTGAGAACCATATCATATGTTGTTCCTAACATTTTTCCCCATCTGCATTTATGTTGACCATCAACCAATATCAAATCTGTAAATACTAAATCTGCGTTTTCATAACCGTGAACAAATTGGTCAAACACATCTGTAATAATTGTATCATCGGAATCAACGAAATAAATATATTCCCCTTTTGCTTTTCTAATACCTTCATTTCTTGCAGAACTAACGCCACCATTTTTCTTTCTAAAGTATTTAAACCTTTTATGATTGTATGAATAGTCTGCACAAAACTCTCCAATTTCTCCTTTTGATCCATCGTCTATCAATATACATTCGTACTCTAGTTTTTCAATACAATTTATAGACTCAAAACATCTCTCTAATATAAAAGGTTCCGTATTATAGATTGGCACAATAAAAGATAGCTTCATTAGTCCCCCTTATTTCTCGATAAAATCACTTTTTCTTTTCCATACATTATATATCAATATTCCGGGTAAAAAGGATATAGACACAAGCAGCTTAGTTTTAATATTACTATACAAAAATTTTGCCGTATATCCAGCAAATTTTCCGTACACAATATACTGAATTGCACCTTTTATGCGATATTTCCATTTAAGTTCCGGTTGCATAAACTCAATTGCCCTATTCATGCAACCAACTGGAGATTTAATATTATTAAATCTCCTATTTTTTGTAAGCCCATCTACTTGGTAACTTCCCACATAAACTACTTTATTAATATGAACCATCATATACTTTCTCGCCATTCTGATCCAAACAATATCTTCTCCAAGAAATTTTTCATCTTGATATTCCGGAAATGGGAACTCACGAAGGCACTCCGTTTTAAATACTTCAGCCTTATCCGCTTGGGTATCATCAGAATTAATCCTAGCATCTATGTATGATGCAATTCTTTCATCCGGAACAAACTTTTTCCCGTTTATCTTTCCATTTGGATAAGAGCGCAAAAAGGCATACCCACAAATATTGCTTCGATTTTCATATTTTCTATGACACCTTAAAATAGTTTCCACAGCATCAATCGTCAGTGTATCATCTGAATCCACAATAAAAGTCAATTCAGATTCAATTTTCTGAACCGCATAATTCAACGCAGTATGTTTACCACCGTTTTCTTTGTAAAAATATCGAATTGGAAAATCAGAACCTAATAGCCAAGCTTTCACAACTTCTTGTGTATTATCCGTACTCCCGTCATCTACAATTACCCATTCAAAATCTTTGCATGCTTGCTTTTTCAGTGAGTTGTACAGTTGCGGCAACATCCCCGCACGATTATATGTAGGGGTTAATATAGTTAAAAGCATCCTTTACTCCTTCATTTGCAGTTCAATGTCTGCATTTACAATTTCTTCGCCAGTTTTATACTTTAACTGCTCTTTACTGGCTTCACTCAGTCCATTATTAACAACACAATTCAAATCGCATGTGCTACATTTATCTAATTCCTCTTTTGTGACTTTACCATCACGATAATCTCGACAAATTTCAAGTTCATACATACTATATGGATATTTTGTAAACAAAGCTTTAAACTTATGTATCAATACCCATGCGGCAGGCTTCCAGATGTATTTGTGCATAGCAGGAGAAGCGGAACCAATCATCCAACAATCTCGATCACAACAACGAACTTTTTTTCGAACCCTCTCCGCTTGTTCACTATGCCATAATTCATCCCAACTTTGTGTATTCAAATTTCCCATAACTTCTTTATCTTTCGTTCCATTACACGGCATGACATCGCCGTACGGATCGATAAAGAATGTATCAAAACTCATGTCGCAAGGCAACAAACGTTTTTGCCCATAAATGTAGTTGATTAAACCGTGGTTAAAATAGGCACGAAACCATTTTTTAGGGCTATTGCTCCGAAGTAATTCATTAACTAAACATTCAAAATTCTTAGCAACCATTGGACGATCATATATGATGTTCTTTGCCTCAACAAAATAGAAACTATTATGTAAAGAAGCAGTTGCAAATTCCATCCCCATCTCATCAGAAATCTTGTATAACGGAACTAAATCTGGCGCATTCTTGTCCTGTACCGTCATCCCAAATCCTACATCCTTCATCCCCATCTCACGCAATTTTTTTAACGTACTATAACCACGTTGATAGCCATTCTGCAGACCGCGAATTTCATTGTTAGTCTGCTCCAGCCCCTCAATAGAAATGCGAATTCCAATCTGCGGAAACTCTTTACATAAATCGACAATGCGATCCGTAAAAAATCCATTAGTTGAAATAACAATCCGATCCGACTTCTTGTACAATTCACGTACAATGTCCTTTAGATCCGTGCGAATAAATGGTTCCCCACCAGTAATATTTGTGAAATACATCTTAGGTAGCTTTTTGATAGTTTCAATACTAATTTCCTCTTCCGGCTTGGAAGGCGCTTTATAGCGGTTACACATAGAGCACCGCGCATTACAACGATAAGTAACGATGACCGTACCATTTAACTTCTTTTCTTCAGACACGATTAACTCTCCTAACTCTCTCTTTTAAGAATATTTCGATTTTATTTAAGAACCACTTGGCACATACCGAGAACACAACCGAACCGCAGATAACTGCAACAGCCGTGAAGATATATGCCAACAGACCATTTCCAAATAGATGAACAAGGTGTAACTTCTCAAGTACACGATAAATTACCATATGGCACAGGTAAATCTCGAAGCAGATACCACCGAGGAATTTGGCAACCGGATTGACCAATACCCCCTGTATTACATCCGAGAGTATACACCAAACTCACAAAACAAAAGAACAATATCGTAAGTGTAGACGCACCTATCGCAAAATAAGCAGCTATAGCAAAGAACATAGTTACACCAACGACCACTTTATGCTTCAGTACAAAATTACCCAACTCCTTTCGATAGAGATAACATAAACCTCCAACGATAAAATAGATTGCATCATAAATAATATTTGTTCTTGCGCTAAACTTAATTACATGATTTGCATCAAAAAAATAACTACTGCATACCCAATTAAATACCAGTGCTACTACTGCCACGCTCCACGCTCGCTTTTTGTTTCCAATTAGAAAACAAAAAAATGGAAATAACATATAGAACACAAATATAACAGCTAATGTCCAACTCACACCGATAACCGAAATATTTGCATTCGGTAACAGTCCCTGACACAAAGTTATGTTTGCAAAAACTTCAAACAAAGATTTCTTACTCGGCGAAATGATAAAGTCCAATATACACAACAAGATAAAATACGGCCATATTTTGGTGTATCGTTTCTTATAGAACTCCTCTATTCTAATTTGCTGGTCAATAATTCTCTGATAATAGCCGCAGCACATACCAAAACCACTGACCATCATAAAAAGGAAAACGAGGTTTGTGAAAGACGGAATAAGCCGCTCAAACACAAATCCTCCTATCCCATATTCTCCATTTACAAGGACATGCATCAGAACAATGCCTATAATAGAATATGCCTTCAAACCATCTATTCCCTCGTATCGCTCCACTTTTGTAGCCACAAGTTTCCTCCCCGCATACCAGCCTTATTGATACACCGTTATAATTTTTTCACAATACTCATCAATGGTATCGAAGCTGATGTTCTTACAGTTCTTGCTATATTCTTCGCACAACTTCTTATCACCCCAGAGCTTCTCGATCTTCTGCTTCAGATCTTTAGCATTGCCGCTCTCAAACAGTTCACCGGTCTTGCCAACCTGAATCAGTTCTGGGATACCACCAATGTTCGCACCCAGTACCGGTGCGCCGTACATCTGGGATTCCATCACAGAGAACGGACAGTTTTCGTACCACTCAGACGGGTAAATGGAGAACCGCGCCTCACGGATGAGCTTTTCCAACCTCTCGCCCTTCTGGAAGCCAACGTTTTTGATGTTTTTAATACCATTTACTGTCTCGTCCAGCGGACCAGCGCCGGCGAAAATGAACTGAACATCCGGCAGTTCCTTGCAGACCTTAATGAGTGTGCCAATGCCCTTTTCTTCAGAGAAACGGCCGAAATAAAGGACATATTCTTTCTTTTCCACGTCTTTAGGCTCTACTTTCTCCACGAAGTTGTGCATTGCAATTGTCTTGGTTGCAAACAGCGGATTCGTGTCCATCTTGGTCTTCAGGAACTCCGAGCAGCAAATAATCTTGTCAATATACTTGTATACTCCGTTCCCTTTCCAGAACTCCGCTTCCATCATGCCAACGATAGATTTTGCAGTAGAACCATGAACACATTTTCCCTTTACACAATTCATGAAATGACCGCCGAGACACTTCTCACAGTTTTCATGTGTGATAGGGTTCTTTAATTGATGATTCGGGCAGACCAGCTGGTAGTCATGTGCCGTGAAGATAATCTTACACTGCCTTCCGGTCTCCTTGCGCCACTTCACGATTTCCAAAATAATGGAAGGTGTCAGCTGGTAGTTAAAATTGTTCATGTGACAGACATCCGGCTGGAAGTCATCTAGTACTAGTCTTAATTTTTCTCTTGCTTCCTTGCTATAGATGGTCTTGATCGGGTAAGTCAGCTTACTCAGTTTGCTGCCACCGTGGAAGTCCATGTCACTTGTGTAAGCATTGACACGGTTGCCCACGCAGCGGCCTTCGTGCTCCATTCCGAAGTACTGAACCTCAAGGCCATGTTGCTCCAGCACCTCACCCAGCTTAAATATGTACGTCTCCGATCCGCCGTTGGGATACAGAAATTTATTTACTATCAGTACCTTCATTATTTTCTCCTGTACAGTTTCATCGTTTCCTCTACAACATCATCCCAGTTGTATTTTTTACAGATAAAGTCAGCTGCATGCTTCTTCATTTCCATAACCATTTCAGGATGGTCACAGGCATCTTGCAATTTTTCTTGCAAGTCCTCTACATTCGACTTTTGGAAAATCAATGCCTTATCTTCCACAACCTCTGCGCACTCTGGAATGTCGGAAACCAGACAGCAGTTGCCGTAGCTCATTGCTTCCAGTAGACTTAGCGGCATTCCTTCCAAATCAGACGGCAGCGTGTAGATGTAAGCGTTGCTGTATAGTTCATCCAGCATTGCTCCCTGCACAAACCCGGTAAAGAAAATCCGATCGTCACCCTTCGCCAGTTCTTTCAATTCCTCCATAAAGGAATCCGTATCACTGGAGCCGCCTGCGATAACCAGCTTTTTATCCGTCTTGACATTCTTGAAGGCCTCAACCAGATATCGAATCCCCTTTTCTGGCACCAGACGACCCAGGAACAATATGTATGAGTCTTTTTTCAGCCCGAACTTATCTGTAATCAGACTTGCTTCCCGAATCTGCGGCCTATTCACGCCATTAGGGATAAAGTGCGTTTCTCTTCCATAAGTTTCCTTAAAATAGTCCTGCACTCCTTTACTCAGAACAATGACCTCGTCCGCATATTTCGCAGCATTTTTTTCGCCTTGGTGGATAAACTTAGAACCAAGTCCTGATTGCCATTTCTCGCGCTGCCAATCAATGCCATGGACGGTAACTACAACTCTTTTACCAAACATCTTCGGCAGCCATGTAAAAAAAGCTGGTCCTTCGGCATGAATATGTACTACATCATATCTTCCGAATGCGCTGTAAAGAGCTGCAAAAAAAGATGAACTTACAGCCGCAAGTCCACGCCGTTCAATGGTCGGAACAGACTTCTGACGGATTCCCTCGTACTCCGTTTTACCAGCATCGTCAT
>ENA-OPDH01001344-OPDH01001344.1-human-gut-metagenome-genome-assembly--contig:-NODE-1344-length-17946-cov-6.290984_pt1 | contig 17946 bp, 16 predicted proteins | sample MGYA00241260_ERZ501500 | MGnify/ENA primary metagenome ERZ501500 (study PRJEB25962, sample SAMEA2042519) | human gut metagenome | biome: human gut; feature: human-associated habitat; material: faeces...
TAGATAAAACCACATAACTGAAAGATGAATTTACACACAAATTTGGACTTGACTGGATTTCAGCGGTTTCAGCTACTTTTTTATGGATTTTTCCGGCTGTTTCGCTGTGGTTAGGGGAGCTGTTTTGTGGATTTCGGCGGTTTCAGCTACTTTTTTGGAGATTTTTCCGGCTGTTTCGCTGGGTTAGGGGAGCTGTTTTAGGAATTTCAGCGGTTTCAGCTACTTTTTTTCAGAATTTTTCCAGCTTTTGGGCTGGATTGGGGAGCTGTTTTAGAAGCTTTATGGATTACAGCTACCCAAGCCCTGCATGCTATCAACCTATGGCTATGTACATTAAGCTAATTTAATGTGGGAAATATTATGCTAAAGAATAAAAATGATGGTTCATATTGGATTTGCGGAGAGGGTATTGGAACAAAACAAAAAACGGTTTCAGGGGAAGCAGATTATACGGTTACATGCAGCAGTGAATTTGTACCTTGAAAACTTCACATAAATGAGGATTTTATCAGCCAAAAGTGGTATTTATATATGCAGAAGAAAGCGAGGGAAACCACTTTTGTCTTTTAAATCAAATGATAGTCAGCAGATTACATTAAATGATGCTTTATTCGGTCCTACAGACCGTGAAAAACGCATGCTTGAAAAATCATTGGCTAAACCATTCGCAGAGAAAATATTTCCTAAGATTGATGAAAGTCTTTTTGCCTGTCTGTACAGTGATAAAACGCTGAGCCACTTTCGTAAGCGCTGTTACACTTACGAACTTGCCACAGGTACTGCTCTTATCTATGAAACCATTATCGGGCTTTCAGGTGAAATGGCAAAAATCATGAAAATAAATTGACAAATCCAGCATATGGATTCCCTCATGGTCGCTTCCAATATCAAGCGTTTGAGCCGGATGGAAATGGAAGGTGACAGAAAGGAGTTGTTGAAATCTATGTGTAATCTCAGTCAAGGAATAAAAGAACAAGGAATCGAACAAGGACGAAGAGAAGAGCGAATTTCTACATTGGTGACCTTCTTCAAAAATGATGGTACTGTAGCTGCAGCAAAACAAATGCTTAATTCGTCAGATGAAGACATTAAGATTGCTAAGGAACGTCTTTCGATGATTGAAGAGTAAAGATGCAAGAAAACACCTCTATTGCAGTGCAATGGAGGTGTTTTTTTGCTAATGTTTAATCAGAAAGAATATAAAAAAAATTCGCAGATTATTACAATCTGCGAAATCCAACCTCCCTTATGTATAAAATAAGCATTTTATATAAATATGACCATTTTTCTGACCATTTATGGGATAACTATAGAATTGATTGCGGAGCGCTTGGTCTCCAGATTTGGATGCACATAGCGATTCAATGTAATATTTACATTGGAATGTCCAAGAATCTCACTTACACTCTTAGCGTCAGCCCCACTGCTGATACAGTTTGTAGCAAAGGTGTGGCGCAATGCATGAAAGTGAGTATTCCCGATACCTGCTTCTCTTATATAGATATGAAATCTATTCTGATAAGTGCGGGGATCCATAGGCTGATTTTTCTTTAGAAAATAAGAGTCACCTTTCATTGAAGTGTTATAATAATCTAACAGCTTGTCATATATAAAGTCCGGGATAGGAATCTCACGAAGTGAATTTGAAGTCTTTGGTGAATCTATATATAAAGAAGTCTTTCTCGTGGCTGTGTGGTTATTTTGTGATGAATCGGATGTGTGTACCATATCTACCGGAAGTCTCTGCACTGTGCGATTGACATGCAGAGTGCGACTAATCATGTCGATATCTTCCCATTTCAAGGCACAAATTTCTCCTAAACGCAGCCCCATAAAAAGGCACAATAAAATACCGAGCTTATAGATATCAAGCTCGGTTAGAAGATACTCGGTTAGCTTTTGCTGGTCTGTTGTATTGATTGTATTTATGTTGTTTGAGGGTGTGACGGATGAACGTTTTGCTCTGTACGACAGATGAATTTCTCCGGTGCCATATGTGGCAGTTCCATATGCAAGGATAGAATTGAATATACAAAGTATGCTCTTTATAACGCTCTCACCGGCTGTCTCAGGCAGTAGCTTGAGTATTTCATTTTGATTTAACTGATCTATGACACTTTCTCCCCAGTTTGGTTTGATATATTTATTGTATATAGTAGAATATTTTTGAATGGTAGAGCACTTCCGGCTGGATGCTATACTTTTAAGCCATTTCTCAGCGACTTCTTTTACGGTGATAGCGGACTGCTTGTGGGCTGCTGTTTGATTAAGTGAAGCTGCTTTCGCTGTAAGCAGCCTTTCTGTTACTTCCTTATAGCTGTGGCCGTATACCGATTTGCACTTTTTACTGCCAGCTGTGTCTACTATGTAGTAGCGCCCCTCCCAGCGTCCGTCGGCTCTCTTTCTGATGTTGGTTCCTCTTCTTGACATGTCTGTTTCCTCCTTAAAAATATATATGTATATATAATTTATAGGAAGAAGAATATTAACTCCATATAATATCTTCTGTTTTATTTCTGACCACAATTTTGACCATCTAAAACAAAAAAATATATAAAATACAACCTAATATTTTATTAAAATTGTAAAAAGATACAAAAAAAGATACAATAGTTGACATAAAACGACTCAAGTTTTATTATATATCTAGTGTTTTTTAACAGAGGTGGATTTCGCAGATTGTAATAATCTGCGAAATCCAACCTCCCTTTTAATGTAGTGTTTCACCCGGAGGCAGCAAATGAGCATACATCTTTACAAGCACAACGAAGATGCATACAGAGCAGTCGAGACCATGCTGGAGGAAAAGCAGATGGCAGCTGTCATCCATCCGACCGGCACGGGCAAGTCGATGATAGCCTTCAAGCTCGTGGAGCAGCATCCGCACAAGCACTTTCTATGGCTATCGCCAAGTGAGTACATCTACAAGACACAGCTTGAAAACATAGACACACAGTTCTCAAACATAGAATACATGTCATACAGTAGGCTCATGAAGCATGAGGACAGCATAGACACCCTGCACCCTGACTATATCATACTCGATGAGTTCCACCGCTGTGGAGCCGCAGAGTGGGGCAAGAGTGTGAGAAAGCTTCTGGAAGCATATCCGAAGGCAAAGCGCCTGGGACTCTCAGCGACAAACATACGCTATCTGGACAACCAGCGCAATATGGCAGAGGAGCTCTTTGAGGGCAACATAGCCTCAGAGATGACACTCGGAGAAGCAATCGTGAGAGAAATACTTCCGGAGCCTAAATATGTCATAGCCATATATTCATACAAGAAAGAGCTTGAACAACTGAAAAAGCGAATCGAAGGCTTATCAAACCCGGGACTTGTATCGGAAAACGAAAAGCTCCTAGAACAGCTAAAGCGTGCACTCGAGCAGGCAGACGGCCTCACAGAGGTCTTTGCCAGACAGATGACAAAGCCTGATGGCAAATACATAGTATTCTGCTCGGGCAGAGAGCATATGGATGAGATGAAGGCGCAGGCAGGTGACTGGTTTAGCAAGGTGGACAAAAAGCCACACATATACACAGCGTACTACAACGATGCGTCGACCAGCAAAGCCTTTGCCGAATTCAAAAAGGACACAGGAAGCCACTTAAAGCTCCTCTACTGCATAGACATGCTGAACGAGGGCATACATGTGGACGATGTGGACGGAGTAATACTGCTTCGCCCTACGGTGTCACCAATCATCTATCTGCAGCAGATAGGCAGAGCACTGTCAGCGGGAAGCAAAAACCAGCCGGTCATATTTGACCTGGTCAATAACTTCGACAGTCTATACTGCATAGACTGCCTGAAAAATGAAATGCAGGAAGCATTTTTGCTGTATCCGGACACTCATTCGCCAAGAGAGCACTTTGACGACAGGTTCCGCATCATAGATGAGACAAAGGACAGCAGGGAGATATTCATGCGCTTGCAGGAAAATCTGGGAAATGCCTGGGACACATACTATGAGGCAGCAAAGCAGTGGTATGAGGAAAATGGAAATCTCAAGATACCAAAGAGCTATGTCACTGGGGCAGGCCTCACACTGGGAGCATGGATAAACACCCAGAGGCGTGTGAAGTCAGGCAATATATCAGGAAACCTCACCTGGGAAAAGATACAAAAGCTAAACGACATAGGCATGATATGGGATGTCACGGACTCAAGCTGGCAGGAGGTACTGGAAGAGCTTAAAAGCTACCGCAATACCTACGGCAATTTGGACATCAAGGCCAAATACGTATCGCCTACAGGCTTTAGGCTCGGCTCATGGATCAACAACATGCGCTTCAAGGTAAAAAAGTACGGCATAGAGCAGGCACTCACCGATGAGCAGAGAAAAGAACTTGAGGAGCTTGGCATGATATGGGATCACAACAAGCAGAAGTGGGAAGAGTACTACAGCGCAGCCAAGGTCTACTACAAGGAGCATGGAAACCTCGAAGTACCTGCAAAGTACGTCACAGCAGACGGCATACCGCTTGGACGGTGGCTATCCAACCAGACCAATAGTAGCTCAATGACAGACGAGCAGCTAAAGCGCTTGCAGAGCATAGGCTACAGGTCAGAAAGTAAGACTGCCATACAGTGGAACAGAAAGTTTGAGCTTGCAAAAAAATATTACGAGGAAAACGGCAATTTGGACGTGCCGGTATCATATTCCACAGACGGAGTGAAGCTGGGACGCTGGATATCAAATATCAGATGTAAAAGAAAAAACCCGAAGGCCAGCGGCATGGTGCTCGACACAGAGCGCATAGCAAGGCTTGACAGCATAGGGATGAACTGGAAATAGGGTAATCAAGAAATACAGGGAGACACAAAAAATGTACAGAAAGAAAGGAAGAAGCTGGACAAAGCATATAGATTTCATGCTATTAGATGTCCTGTGCATGCAGATAGCATTCATAGTCTCATATATATGTCGCTTTGGACTTAACAATCCATACATAGATAAAGACTACAGGATACTGGCAGTAGCATTCCTGCTCATAGATTTCTTCGTTGAAATAGTATCCGATGCCTTCAAAAATGTATTGAAGCGCGGTTATCTCGATGAGTTCATAGTTACATGTAAGCATGTGGCACTTGTGGAAATAATAACAACCTTCTTCCTGTTTACCACACAGATGGGTGAGATATATTCGCGTATGTCTTACTACATCATGATTCCAATATATATTCTCGTGTCGTACTTAGGAAGAATGGTGTTAAAGAAAATAATTAAAAAAAGAGGCTTTGCTTCATCAAAAGAATCACTCTTTGTCATAGCACCGGAAAAGCTCCTTAGGGAGACGCTTCAGGGACTAAAGGAAAATGGCTTTGGATATACACAGATAGTGGCAGCGGCAACAGATGCCGACCTGAATGGCAAAACAATATGTGAAATACCAATAGTTGCAAACCATGACGGGATAGTGGACTACGCTTGTGAGGAATGGGTGGACGAGGTGCTTATCCCACCGTGTGCGGAGAGCGAATATCCCTACGAAATGGCAGACATATTCCTGGAGATGGGAATAGCTGTTCACAGAGGCATCACCAAAAACAAGGTCATGGCAGGCAGTTTTAATCAGATAGAAAAAATAGGTGACTACACAGTCATCACAGCCAGCTTGAACTATGCGAGAACCACACAGCTTCTTGCCAAAAGAGGCATGGACATACTCGGAGGGCTGGTCGGATGCATCATCACCTTGATAGTGACGATATTTGTGGGACCAGCAATCTATATAGCATCACCGGGACCGATCTTCTTCGCACAGAAGCGAATTGGCAGAAACGGCAGAAAGTTCAAGATGTACAAATTCAGAAGCATGTACATGGATGCCGAGGAGCGAAAGAAGGATCTCATGGCACAAAACAAGGTGAGCGACGGAATGATGTTTAAGATGGATTTCGACCCGCGAATCATAGGCAACAAGATACTGTCGGATGGAACAAAAAAAACCGGTGTAGGACAGTTTATCAGGAAGACATCAATAGATGAGCTGCCGCAGTTTTGGAACATCCTCAAAGGGGATATGAGTCTGGTAGGAACACGACCACCGACACTCGACGAGTGGGAGAAGTATGAACCACACCACAGAGCCAGAATGTCATTCAGGCCGGGACTGACCGGGCTGTGGCAGGTGAGTGGCAGGAGTAATATCACGGACTTCGAGGAAGTGGTAAAGCTGGATACTAAATATATTAGTGAGTGGAGTGTTAAGAATGATATTAGAATCATTTTTAAGACTGCAGTAGGTGTATTAAAGAATGATGGATCAGTGTAGTAAATGAGAAGGAAAAATAATAAAGATAATATGAAAATATGTTTAGTAGGATCATCTGGTGGACATTTAACACATCTTTATATGCTCAAACCATTCTGGAAGGACAAAGACAGATTTTGGGTAACATTTGATAAAGAGGATGCACGCAGCATTCTTGAAGGTGAAAAAATGTATCCGTGCTATTATCCGACAAACAGAAGTTTGAAGGCATTGATCAAAAATACAAAAATAGCTTGGAAGGTCTTAAGAAAAGAAAGACCGGATGTAATTATCTCAAGCGGTGCGGCTGTGGCTGTTCCATTTTTCTACTTGGGAAAAATATTCGGAGCTAAACTGGTTTATATAGAAGTGTTTGACCGTATAGATAAACCAACAATGACTGGAAAAATGGTATATCCAATAGTTGATAAGTTTATTGTGCAGTGGGAAGAACAAAAAGAAGTCTATCCAAAGGCAATTAACTTGGGAAGTATCTTTTAGAGGAAAGAATAATGATTTTTGTAACAGTTGGAACTCATGAGCAGCCTTTTAACAGGCTGATTAAGAAAGTAGATGAACTAAAAAGAGATGGCATAATTCAGGAAGACGTAATTATACAGACCGGATTCAGTACATATGAACCTAAGTATTGTGAGTGGAGTAAGCTCATTCCTTATCAGCAGATGATAAGAAATGTTGAGGATGCAAGAATTGTTATCACACATGGAGGACCAGCAAGTTTTATTATGCCTCTTCAGATTGGAAAAGTGCCAATTGTGGTTCCGAGACAGCATAAATTTGATGAGCATGTGAATGACCATCAAGTAGAGTTTGCGAGAAATGTTGCAAAGAGAATGGGAACTATTATTCCGGTGGAGGATATTGAAAAGCTGGAAGAAGTTATTACGGATTATGATCAGATTGTCGCTGGAATGGGACATGGAATGAATAGTAATAATGATAAGTTTAATAAGGAACTCGAAAAATTAATAGACGGATTATATTAAGGATAAATCGATGAAAAAAGTTGGAATTATGTCGATGCAGCGTATTGCAAATTACGGATCTTTTTTGCAAGCGTATGGATTAAAACATATATTAGAAGAAGTAGGGTGTGATGTTCAATTTGTTGATTATCATCCGGGAAAAACAATTATCCCATCTGATGAGGGAACCGGTATAAAACGTAAAATTAATAAATTGTTAGAAACGTTTAAATATGATGCTTCTTTTATTGATAAAATTAAATTTATTAAATATAAAAAGAACTATGCGAAGAAGTATTATCCATATTTGGGATTGGAAGAGATGAATTATGATCCACAAATTGATGTGTTAGTAATTGGTAGCGATGAAGTTTTTAACTGTGTACAAAATAACACAAATGTAGGCTTCTCTTCAGATTTATTTGGGGTTAATAGCAATGCTAAAAAAATTATTACATATGCAGCTTCCTTTGGAAATACAACTATTGACAAATTAAAGAAGTATAAAATTGATAATATAGTTTCTTCTTATATTGACAAAATAGATACGATTTCTGTAAGAGATGAAAATAGTGGAAGTATTGTAAGAGCACTTACGGGAAAAGAACCATTATATAATTTGGACCCTGTTTTGATATATGATTATATTGGAAAATGTAAAGAAATACCTAAAAATGTGTCAGAAAATAAATATATGATACTTTATGGATATTCTGGGCGATTCGAAAAAACAGAATGTGATATGATAAAAAAATTTGCAAAAAAAAGGGGATTGAAGATTTTTTGTATCGGTGGAGTACAAGATGCATGTGATAAATTTATTGATTGTAATCCATTTGAAGTAATTGCATATTTTCAACATGCTGATTACATAGTGACTGATACATTTCATGGTACGATTTTGTCAATAATTACCCATAGACAGTTTATCACTATTACTAGAAATAAGGGATATGGAAATGTGGAAAAAATAACAGATCTTCTTATTAGATTGAAACTTAGTTCAAGAGCCTTAGATACTTTGAACAAACTTGAGGATAAAATGGAATTGTTGGTAGATTATGATTTGGTTGATAGAATAATAAATAACGAAAGAGATAGAAGTTATAAATATTTAAGAGAAGAATTTTTAAATTAAACCAATTCAAAACAAAAAGGAGAAAAGATGAATTTAGGAAGTAAGGTTAAGTATTATTTAAAAGCTTTTATTTCAACGTTCAAAGCACAAAGAGTTATTCCTGTAATAAAAACTATAGAAAATGACAAGGAATTAGAGGGAAAGGTGGCTTTGATCACTGGTGGAAGTGGTGGAATTGGAAAAGCTATTGCTAAGACACTATATCAGAGCGGTTGCAAAATAATTATTTGTGGAACAAATCAAGAAAAATTATATAAATGTGTTAAAGAAATAGGTAGAGATAGTAAATCTGTTGTTTTGAATTTAAATGATTGCTTAAGCTTTGATTCAGTTGTTGAACAGGCATATGGATATTTTGGAAAAATTGATATATTAATAAACTCAGCAGGAATACATAACTCTAGCAGATTTTCTTCTTTTCTTACAACAGAAATTTCAGAGTTTGATAAAATTATTGGTATAAATGTAAAAGGAACATATTTTTTTACTCAATCAGTTGTAAAAAAAATGATTTCATCAAAAAATAAAGGTCATGTATGTATAGTAACATCGCAATCCAGTATTGAACCAGCTTGGTCTTCTTATAGATTGTCTAAATGGGCTGAAAAAGGATTAATTCAAGGGTTAGCGCAAGAATTGTTAAAATACGGAATTATAGTAAATGGAGTTGCGCCAGGACCAACTGCGACGGGAATGCAAGGTTATTCAGAAGGAGAAAGTATTTATACAGATACTAATCCAGCAATGCGCTATGTGATGCCTGAAGAAGTTGCTGAAGTAGTTAAAATGCTTGTTAGTGACAAAGGAAATATGATTGTAGGAGATACAATTTATATTTCTGGTGGTAGAGGAATTGTAGAAATTAGATAGGAGAAAAATATATATGAAAAAAAATAATTTGCCGTTAGTTTCTATAATTATCGCAATGTATAAAGGTGAAAAATATATTAGAGAGTGCATAGAGTCAGTCATCAATCAAGATTATTCAGAATTAGAAATTATACTTATAGATGATGGTTCACCAGATAAGTGTGGAGAAATTGCAGATAAATATGCCCAAAAAGATAAAAGGATTATTGTGGTTCATCAAAAAAATATGGGTGTTAGTGCATCTAGAAACAAAGGAATTGATTTATCGAATGGTGAGTATATTTGCATTATTGATCAGGATGATGTTATTTCAACAAACTATATAAGCTATTTTTATAATTTGGTTGTCAAAAATAATGCAGAAATTGCACTGACTCCTACAGCAGATAAGTTTTTTGGAAATATAAAAGAAGATACAAGGGATGATAAGGTTGTAGTATGGTCTGGACAAAGAACTGCAATAGAAATGCTTTATCATAAGATAATTATTGCTCCATGGAATAAGATTATTAAGAAAAGTTTGCTTGATGAAAATAATGTAAGATTCAACCCAGACTTCTTTGGTGGTGAAGGTTTTGCTTTTTCTGTGCAGGCTTATCAATATGCTAATAGAATTGCAATAGGGCAGAAGAAAGTATATCACTATCGCGTAGGTGATCCGGAAAGTGGAGCCTCAAAATTCCGTTTATCATCTGTAGAAAGTAGCATTAATGCTCAACAGTATATTAAAGATACACTTGTTAATCCAACACCGGAGATTATGAAATCATGGAGATTTAGTAATTGGCATACGCATTGTGATTGTTTAAATATGATGATTGGATGTAATGTGCAAAAAGAATATTCAAGTATGTATAAAATCTTGAAAGATGAATGTAGGAAAGAAGCATCATGTGCCTTGAATGCGCCGGTATCTTTACAACAACGGCTGAGAGGTGTCTTATTTTTTATTAGCCCTTGTATGGCAGCTAATATTATTAATCATTTTAGAGTCAGGAAATTTGAAAGAAAATAGTTTGGAGTGTCGGCGATGATAAAAGTTCTTCAAGTTCCAACGGGCGGTTTGGTATCGGATGGAATAGTTAGTTGTATTATTGAATATATGGACGCGATGGATAAATCAGATATGGATATTCGTGTTTTGGCAACAAATAATACAGAAGAAAAAATACTTCAAAAGATTAAAGATATTGGCTGTGATGTTGTTTCTATACCGGATAGAAAGAAAAATATATTTATATATTTTTGGAAATTATATAAATATATTAAGCGAGAAAAGATAGATATTATTCATGTTCATGGAAGCAGTGCAATAATGAGTGTTGAGCTTGTAGCAGCAAAAATAGCAGGCTGTCATATTAGAATTGCTCATAGTCATAATACAAAGTGTGATAATAAAAAACTTGATAGATTATTTAGACCAATATTTAATATATCATATACAGAGGCGTTTGCTTGTGGTAATGATGCAGGAAGATGGATGTTTGGTAAAAAAAATTTTACAGTTATTCATAATGCTCGAAATATAAGTAAATATGAGTTTAATTATGAAAAGAGAATGTACTATAGAAAAAAATTACAGATTCCAGAGAATGCATTAGTTGTTGGACATGTAGGAAGGTTTAATGGACAAAAAAATCATGAATTTTTAGTTAAAATATTCAATGAACTAAATAAAATAAACAAGAATACATATTTGGTGCTTGTTGGAACGGGAGCTACATTTGAGAATATCAAGAAACAGGTTAGAGATTATGGATTAAATGAAAATGTGATTTTTACAGGCGCAATTGACAATGTGTCAGATTATCTATCATCGTTTGATATTATGTTACTTCCTAGTTTATATGAGGGATTGCCGTTAGTTGTAATAGAATGGCAAATTTCTGGTTTACCATGTATTATTTCGGATTCGATAACACGAGAGTGTGCAATTACACCGTTGGTAAAATACGAGTCAATTAGTAAGAATCCTGTAATTTGGGTTGATGATATAAATACTATTGTTTTACAAAATCGAGAGGAGTGTAAGGATAAAATTCTTAACATAATTATGAACGAGGGATATAATGTAGAGCTTGAAGCTAAAAAGTTAAAGAAACTGTATTATGGATTTATAAAGAACATGTTTTAAAGAATGAAAATTAATCTTTATTTTGATATTTCGTAATCTTAATTTATTACAAGGAGATTTAAAGTGGATATAGAAAATTATATTAGATCATTTGGAATAAAGACATTTGTTACAAAAGCTGTTAGACATGTTTTACTTAAAAATGATTCTACTATAGCATGGAAAATAAATAATTATAATGAAAAGAATATAGAAAATTATCTTGAAAAAACAATTAATAAATCATATGGCAAAATTGAAAATTATAATATAAAAAAAATAAATCAAAATGTAGTAAAAGAACCTATATGGGTGATGTGGTATCAGGGAATAGAAAATGCACCAGATATTGTAAGATGTTGTGTTAATAGCATAAAAGTTAATAGTAATGGACATGATGTAATTATTTTGTCAAAAGATAATTTATCTGAATATATTCAATTACCAAATTTTATCACAGAAAAATTTGAAAAAGGATATATTTCCCCTACGCACCTTAGTGATATGATTCGTTTAAATTTATTGTACTTGTACGGAGGTGCTTGGCTTGATGCTACATTGTTTGTTACTCATCCGATACCAGAAGCTTATTTTAATAAACCTATATTCAGTATTAATTTTGGAAAAAACACGAAAGACCCATCTCATGGAAGATGGACAACATTTTGTTTGTTTTCAAACAAAGAAAATATGTTGATTGAAAAAACTCTTAGATGTCATTATTGTTATTGGTTAGAAAATGATTATGCTGTAGATTATATTATGTTTGATTATTTTATTAATTATCTTATTAAACATAATTCAAAATTTATGCTGGATATATATAATATACCGATTACAAATCAAAAAGTATTTGAATTAATTAACGTAATGAATGAAGGATATGAAAAAAATAAAATCCTTTTAGTAAAAGATAATCAGTATTTTTATAAACTGTCTTGGAAAAAAACGTATATTGAACAAGTAAATAGTTATGATACTATTTTTAAATATATAAAAAGACAATATATGTTTATTTAGGATATAATTTTTTAATATAAGATTGAAAGATACAAATTTAAATTGGAGAGAATAACAGTATGGTAAGTGTAATTGTACCTGTATATAATGTTGAAAAATATTTGATTCAATGTTTAGATAGTATATTGAATCAAACATATAATGATTTAGAAATTATAATAATTGATGATGGATCAAAAGATTCAAGTGGTAGAATATGTGATGAATATGCTGAAAGATATGATAATATTCATGCATATCATAAATTAAATGAAGGTTTAGGAATGGCAAGAAACACAGGCATTAAGTATGCTCATGGTAAATATATTGTATTCTTAGATTCTGATGATTATTTAGATAAGGAATGTATTTCTAATTTAGTAGATAACATGGAAAAAAATAATGTTGATTTATGTAAAGGTGGATATAAAAGAGTTTATAATGATGGAACGATAAAATCATTACGTGAATATAATAACTATTTTTTTGATGGAAGTGAGGCAAAAGATATTTTGTTTCCTAGAATGATTGGTTCTTCTCCAAATAAAAATGATAGTATAGAAATGTGTGTTACTGGAAGCCTTTATAACGCGAATATTATTATTGATAATAATTTGAGGTTTCCTTCAGAACGTGAATTGATATCAGAAGATTTGCTTTTTAACATGGAATATATGCAGTACGCAAATGGAGCATGTCTTATAAAACAATCTGCTTATAATTATAGAATTAATACGGAATCATTAACAACTAGCTATCGTAAAGATAGATTTATAGCATGTAAAAAATTTTATAGGTATACAAAAAAAAGATTACACGAATTAAACTATTCGAATGCAACTATTCAAAGGTTGGATAGGATTTTTTTTGTGTATATTAGAGGATGTATTGCTCAAGAGTGTAAGAATAAATCTCGAAAATCTTCTAGAGAGTGTATTAGATCTATCGGCGAAATCTGTTCAGATCAATTGGTTCATTCGATAATAGAAAAATATCCTAAAAAGAATATGGGGAAAAAACAGAAAATATTCTTGGGGTTAGTATATTGGAAAATGAAAACTATATTATATCTTTTATCTGAGATTGGGGTGTAGGGGATGAATAAGGTTAAATATTTAATTAGAAAGTTGTTATTTAAAGAAAGAGCTACAAGTGAGTCTTTTATAGAGTTTCTAAAAGAAAAAGGTGCGGAAATAGGTGATGACGTATATATTTTTAGACCAGCAAACACTAATATAGATGTAATGAATCCTCATTTGTTAAAAATAGGAAATCACGTTATGATGACAGGTCCTGTAACAATATTGACTCATGATTATAGTTGGTGTGTTATCAAACGAAAATATGGTGATATAGTAGGAAATCAAAAAGAAACTTCTATTGGCGACAATGTTTTTATAGGATGGGGAGCAACAATTTTAGCAGGAACTAGAATAGGAGAAAACGTTATAATAGGTGCAAATAGTGTTGTAAGTGGAAATATAGATAGTAATTCTGTTTATGCAGGAAATCCAGCAAAAAAAATAATGACATTAGATGAATACTATAAAAAAAGAAAAGAAAAACAATTAGAAGAGGCTGTTAACATGGTAAGTATCATTAAAAAAGATACTGGAAAATACCCTGAACAGTCTATGTTATATGAATATTTTTATTTATTTTATAATCCTAATAATGAAAATATTCCAGAAATTTTTTATAATCAATTAAAACTTATGCAAAATTATGATGAGAGCATTAAATATATTAATGAGAATGCTGCTGAATTTTCATCATATGGTGAGTTTATAAATTATTGTAAAGAGAAAAATACAGTAAGGGGATAATAGTGAATAAAAGTAAGGTTCGTATTTCGACATTTAACATAATATTATTAATACTTACTTTTTATGAAGTAAGTGGAGTTTCGCATTTATTTTTTTTAGTATTTAAATATGGCATAATTTTATATTTAATTATATCAAATATAAAAAATCTGATGGAAGTTAAATCTGTTTTTATTCCAATAATGATATATGGTGGAATTACATTATTATCAACAATTCTAAACCAAGTGCTATTTACTAAATCATTTGCAGCTTTTTTTTATATGCTGCATCTTTTGGCAATATATTTGGCAATTACATCTTTTATTAAAAAAAGGGGGACTGCTGAATTAATAAAAATTTTAATAAAGATACTGTTGGTTATTATTATAATAACTGATGGATTAATGTTATTAGTTAGATATAATTTTGATAGTCCAGCTACAAATTACTTTATTGGTAATAAGTTTGCAGTATCATATTTACACTGTTTTGTTGTAGCTTTATTATATATTTTTGATACCAAAAGAAAATCCAATTTCGTCTTTCAATTTTCAATTTTGAGATTACTATTTTTATTTTATTCTATTTTTGTTTGTGCAAAAGTTACGTGTACTACAGGAATACTTATTTGTATTTTAATGGGGATGATAGTATATGTACCATTTCCAAACAAATTTAAAGAAATAATTTCTAATCCAATATCTGCTATAGGAATAACATTTCTAGTTAATGTGTTGATTTTTGGAAGCTTTAGTTTACTTACAAATGATTATGTTGCAAAATTTATATCTGATGTATTAGGAAAAAGTGGAACTTGGATTGGTAGAATTAATATTTATGCAATGATATTAGATGTAATAAAGGTTCATCCATGGATTGGATATGGTTATTTCTCTAATATTATACAGGACGAATTGGGATTTGGAAATGCACAAAACGGTGTTTTTAAAATAATTATTGATTCTGGAATAATTGGATTAAGTGGTTATGTTTTGATGGTTAAAAATAGTTTAAGAAATTATTTTTCTTCATCAAAGGACTTATGGCCATTAATTGGATTCGTTTATTGCATGATTATAGCTTCTTTTGCGGAAATCAATCTAACAGATTATTTGATGTTTTTATGTATTGCAATAGTTTATGCTAATGGAGCGATTAGTTCTTATCAAAAATATAAAGAATAGGAAGATAATATCTTGAAAAAAGTGAAAAGAAAATCAATTGCAAAAAACGCTGTATTAAATGGATTTAGAAATATTTTAAATTTAATCTTTCCTTTAATAACATTTCCGTATATTTCGAGGGTATTAAGTGTCAAAGGACTTGGAAGATATAATTTTGCGCAAACCACTATTAGTTATTTCATATTGATTGCTGGACTGGGAATTTCTTCATATGCAATAAGGGAGGGAGCAAAATATAAAAATGATAGAAATAAGTTTAATAAATTTGCTTCTGAAATTATATTTTGTAATATAATATCAACATTAGTTTCATATTTAATTTTGATATTATGTATTTGTTATATAAGTAAATTTAAGGAATATACTATTTTATTAATAATATTTAGTATACAAATAATATTTACAACAATTGGTGTTGAATGGATATATTCAATATTTGAGGAATATGAATATATTACATATAGAAGTATCTTATTTAAAGTCCTTTCTATTATACTTATGTTCGTTTTTGTTAAAGATGAAAAAGATATTAATATATATGCAGCAATTACAGTGTTCTCTGCTGTTGGATCCAATATTTTAAATCTTGTAAATTCAAAAAAATATTTTAATATAATTAGCATTTCCGCTAAAGATTGTATTAAACATATTATACCTATATTAATAATCTTTGCTTCCAATATAGCTATAATGATATATGTTTATTCCGATACAACCATGTTAGGCTTTATGACATCAGATTATGAGGTTGGAATATATTCTGTTGCTGTTAAAATATATAACATTGTTAAAAATTTTTTATCTGCAATATTAATAGTTTGTATTCCGCGGTTATCTATGTTTTGGGGAAATAATATGAAAGTTGAATTAGTAAGAACAACACAAAAAGTATTTGATATGTTAACAACACTAATTCTTCCGGCGGTTGTTGGATTGTTTTGTGTGAGCAAACAAATAATTTTAGTTATTTCTGATAGCTCATATATATCTGCAGTATTACCTCTTAAGATACTATGTGTTGCACTTTTTTTCTGTTTATATGGATGGTTTTTTAGTCAATGTATTTTAATGCCTGCAAACGGAGAAAAAATTATTTTTATAGCGACATGCATAAGTGCAGTTTTCAACATATTATTGAATTTACTGTTAATTCCATTATGGCAAGAAAGTGCAACTTCTTTTACAACATGTATTGCGGAATTTATAATGTTCTTTATATGTGGTAAATATGCACTAAAAACAGTTAAAATTAATATTTTTAGTAAAAATTTATTGTCGGTAGTTGTGGGCTGTGTATTTATAATTATATCATGTCATTGTTCTTTGCTATTTTTACATTATGGAGTTTATGTAAATCTTTTAATTAGTATTTTGCTCTCGACATTAGTTTATGGAATAGTACTATTACTATTTCATAATACGATAATAATAGAAATAAGTAATAGAGCTATTGGATTATTAGTCAAATGTAAAAATAAATTTAATTCTGAAAGTGAAGAAACAAATGAGAAGTGAATTTGTGAGTGTAATTGTACCAGCATATAATGTTGAGTCGTATATAGAAGTGTGCATTAATTCAATTATTAATCAAACATATAATAATTATGAGATAATAATTATAGATGATGGATCAAGTGATAATACGTATGAAATATGTAAGAAAATAAGAAATAGTAATTCGAAAATAAAACTACATAGACAAGAAAATCAAGGTGTGAGTGTAGCTCGTAATGTAGGAATGAGTCTTGCAAAGGGCAAATATTATATATTTGTTGATGCTGATGATATGGTTTCTAAATATTATATAGAAACTCTTGTAAATGCGATAAAGCATGATGATATGGCAATTATAGGTTATACAACTGAAATTAACAATTTTAGTGAAAAATGTGATGGAAAATCTATTGAAATTGATGCCCAAATAGTTAAAAACAAAATTTTGCTTAATGCGGGTTATGATGGTTATTTGTGGAACAAAATTTTTAAAAGAAAAATAATAGAAAAATATCAATTACATTTTGAGGAAGAGATAACAGTTTGGGAAGATATGTATTTTATTTTGCAGTATTTAGAATATTGTAGAAAAATCAGAGAAATTAAAGCGAAATTGTATTTTTATCGAAGCAGGGATGGAAGTGCAGTAAAAGAACTCAATATAGATAAATACAGATCGAAATATTATATAATGAATAAAATAATGAATTCTATTAATTGTTATTCAATAGATAATAAACAAAGAATAAGATATTTATATTATGAAACGATGCTAAGTTATGTAAATAAGGCATTTCATGATAAAGTTGAAATTGAAAATGCGTACTTCATAATTAAAAAAACTCAATGGAAAGAGATTATTGAATTAAAGAATAATATTTTATTTTTGAAGTTTATTTTTTTGAAATTTAGAGGATTTATTTTAATGTAAAATTATCAATAAAATGACTTTATAGTATACATGATTTAGTGAGGAAGGTGAAATAAAAATGATTTATATTGAACAAGGTGGAAGACATGGAAATCAATTTTTTCATTATAAACTGTCCCCTTTGTCAAGGACATTTTGAATTAGTGTAGTGCCTATTTTTTAG
>ENA-OPDH01001352-OPDH01001352.1-human-gut-metagenome-genome-assembly--contig:-NODE-1352-length-17886-cov-2.870955_pt1 | contig 17886 bp, 18 predicted proteins | sample MGYA00241260_ERZ501500 | MGnify/ENA primary metagenome ERZ501500 (study PRJEB25962, sample SAMEA2042519) | human gut metagenome | biome: human gut; feature: human-associated habitat; material: faeces...
AACGGGCCGTTTTGTTGTGGGGTGCCGCACCCCGCCCTTCCATTTGCCCCTTTCCTTTCGAGTTCGACGACGTGTACGGGCGAGTGGACCATCAGCATTACAGGACACCATGCCCGCTTTTTCTGATCTCGGACTCTCCGCGTCGATCGTCGACGCCATCACGCAGCTCGGTTTTGAAGAACCGACCCCGATTCAAACCGAAGCCATCCCCGCTCTCCTCTCCGGCCGCGACGTCCTCGGCATGGCCGCGACCGGCACCGGCAAGACGGCCGCCTTTGCGCTGCCGCTTCTCGAGCGCTACGTCGTGGGCGAAGAAGCCGACCTGCCGCTCGTACTCGTTCTCACGCCCACGCGCGAACTCTGTCTGCAGGTGAGCGAATCCTTCCACAGCTTCGGCAAGGCTTCGGGCGCGCACATCACGCCGATCTACGGCGGTCAGGAATACGGCCGCCAGATCCGAGCCCTTCGCCGCGGGACGCACGTCGTCGTGGCGACGCCCGGCCGCGCGCTCGACCACATCAAGAAGGGCACGCTCGACCTCTCGCAGGTCCGCGCGCTCGTGCTCGACGAAGCCGACGAAATGCTCGACCTCGGCTTCGCGGACGAACTCGAGGCGATTTTCGAATCCCTCCCCGACCACGTGCAGACGGCGCTCTTTTCGGCCACGCTTCCGCCCAAGATCGCGCACATCGCCGAGCGTCACCTCAACGACCCCGTGCGCATCCGCATCGCCCGCGAAAAGACGGCCGAAGGCGAAGCGCCCCGCGTTCCGCAGATCGCCTACGTGGTGGGCCGCAACTACCGTCTCGCCGCACTCGGACGCATCCTCGACATCGAAAGTCCGGAACTCGCCATCATCTTCACGCGCACACGCATGGAGGTGGACGACCTCACCGAGGCGCTGCGTGCCCGCGGCTACGGCATCGAAGCGCTCCACGGGGGCCTTGATCAATCTACGCGCGACCGCGTCATGAAGCGCGCCCGTTCGGGTCAGATCGACGCCATCGTCGCCACCGACGTGGCCGCCCGCGGGATCGACCTCGAAAACCTCACGCACGTCATCAATTACGGCATTCCCGCCTCGGTGGAAACCTACGTGCACCGCATCGGCCGTACGGGCCGCGCCGGCCGCACGGGCACCGCGATCACGATTCTCGAGCCGCGCGAACACCGTCATCTGCGCGCGATCGAACAGATCACCAAGACGCGCATCGAAATCCGCAGCGTCCCCTCGGCCACCGACGTGCGCGCCAAGCGTCTCGAAACGATGCGCAGGCGCCTTGAGGACGTGCTCGAAGGGGGCGATCTCGACCGCTTCCACGTCATCGTCGAGGCGCTCGGCGACTCCTACGACGTCTTCGACATCGCCGCCGCGGCCATCAAGCTTGCCGACGCCGTCGAAAGCGGCGAAGAGGACACCGCCGACATTCCGACCTTCGCGCCCTTCGAGCGTCCCCGTCGCGAGCGCTCCGCGAAGGACCGTCCGCACCGCGAACGCTCCCGCACGGTTGAACCCGGCATGACGAGGCTCTTCCTTAACGTGGGCCGTCTCTCGAACGTGCGTCCGGCCGACCTCGTCGGCGCCATCGCCAATGAAGCGGACATTCCCGCCCGCGCGATCGGAAACATCGAGATCACCGAACGCTTCAGTCTCGTCGACGTGGCCGACGAACAGGCCGAAAAGGTCCTCGCCGCCATGACGGGCGTGCGCATCAAGGGTCGCGAAGTACAATGCCGTCGTGACAACGGCCCCGTCCGTTCGGGCGACGACCGCTTCGCGCAGCGCAGCCGTTCGGACCGCCGCGGTCCCCGCCGTTGATACAGTCATTCATTACGCATTCGTCATGCCTCAAGACACGTCATCCATCCGCCTGATCGTCGGGCTCGGCAATCCCGGCTCGGAGTACGAAGCCACGCGGCACAACTGCGGCTTTCAAATGCTCGATCTTCTCGCCGACAAGTACGGCGGACGCTTTTCCGAAGACCGGAAGTTTTCGGGAGAAACCGCCCGCGTGCGCATCGAGGGCGAGGAAATCTGGCTTCTGAAGCCCACCACGTTCATGAACCGCTCGGGCATCGCCGTGCAGGCCATGGCCGCCTATTACAAGATCGCCCCCGAAGAGATCCTCATCGTTCACGATGAGCTCGATCTCCTCCCGGGCACGATGAAACTCAAAAAGGGCGGCGGCAACGCTGGCCACAACGGCCTCAAGAGCATCACCGCCCAGCTCGGGACGCCCGACTTCTGGCGCCTTCGCATCGGCATCGGGCACCCCCGCACCTTCGGGTGGGCGCAACAGGTGTTCGACTTCGTTCTCGCCGCTCCGTCGAGCGAACACCGCGAAGCCATCCGCAAGATGATGCAGGAGGCGCTCGTCGGCATTCCCCTTCTTGTGGCGGGCGAGTGGCAGAAGGCCAACCGGCACTTCGCCAAATTCGGCTCCCTCCCGAAACCCAAGGCCGAACCCGAAAAGACGGCCGAAGGAAAGGCGCAGACGAAGTCCGACGGAGAAGCCCGGTGAAGACCTGGCTCGTCAGCCGCTGCCTTCTCGGAGAGCCCTGCCGCTACGACGGCAAGGCGAAGGGAAACGACCGTGTCCGCGATCTTCTCAAGGGAAAGGTGCGCGTCGTCGGAATCTGTCCCGAATGCGACGGCGGCCTTCCGACGCCCCGCACGCCCTCGGAAATCCAAGGGGGCGACGGGGCCGACGTCCTGCGGGGCGCGGCGCGGGTCGTCTCCGTCGACGGAGAGGACCGTACCGAAGCCTTCGTGCGGGGCGCCCGCATGGCGGTGGAGACCGCCCGGCGCGAGGGCGCCGAAGCGGCTCTTCTCAAGGCGAAGAGCCCCTCCTGCGGGATCGGCCGCATCTACGACGGCGGTTTCTCGGGCACGCTTCGCGAGGGCGACGGCGTCGCCGCGGCGGCGCTCCGTGCCGCGGGTCTTACGATTCACTCGGAAACGGATTGCCCCGGGGAAATTTGATCCCCGTGCCGGACAACGCCTTTACAATATGGGGAAAACGTGACGCAACCTGCGGCACCTATTCAACATTGACATCCATTCAAAAGAGAACAAGATTATGGGTTTGAAGTGTGGCATCGTCGGCCTGCCCAACGTCGGCAAGTCGACCATTTTCAATGCACTCACGAAGGCGGGCATCGCCGCGGAAAACTATCCCTTCTGCACGATCGAACCGAACACGGGCGTCGTCGAAGTGCCTGATCCGCGCCTTGCGGCCCTAGCGGAAATCGTCAAGCCCGAGCGCATCGTGCCCGCGGTCGTGGAATTCGTCGACATCGCCGGTCTCGTCGCCGGCGCGAGCAAGGGCGAAGGCCTCGGCAACCAGTTCCTCGCCAACATCCGCGAGTGCGACGCCATCGCGCACATCGTGCGCTGCTTCCAGGACGACAACATCGTTCACGTGGCCGGTCACATCAATCCGCTCGAAGACATCGCGGTGATCAACACCGAGCTTGCGCTCGCCGACCTCGCCACCGTGGAAAAGGCCCTCAACCGCTATTCCAAGCAGGCGCGTCAGGGCGGCGACAAAGAAGCCCTCAAGCTCGTTCTCGCCTGCGAGAAGCTCCTTCCCGCCCTGAACGAAGCGAAGGCCGCGCGTTCCGTGCCGCTTACCGAGGAAGAACTCGCCGTTTTGCGCCCGCTCTTCCTTCTCACGATCAAGCCCACCATGTACGTCGCCAACGTCGACGAACACGGCTTTGAAAACAATCCCCTCCTTGACGCCGTCAAGGAGCACGCCGCCGCCGAAAACGCGCCGGTCGTCGCCGTCTGCGCCAAGACCGAAGCCGAAATCGCCGACCTCGACGACGAAGACAAGCAGATGTTCCTCGAGGACATGGGCATGCACGAACCGGGGCTCGACCGCGTGATCCGCGCGGGCTACGAACTTCTCGGCCTGCAGACCTACTTCACGGCGGGCGTCAAGGAAGTCCGCGCCTGGACGATCCACAAGGGCGACACCGCCCCGCAGGCGGCCGGCGTGATTCACACCGACTTCGAGCGCGGCTTCATCCGCGCTCAGACCATTTCGTACGAGGACTACATCCACTACCGCGGCGAAAAGGGTGCGCAGGAAGCCGGCAAGATGCGCGCCGAAGGGAAGGACTACGTCGTCCGCGACGGCGACGTCATGAACTTCCTCTTCAACGTCTGATCGGCGTCGTCCGAGGCTCTGCACCATGGCTACTGCGGCCCCCTCCAAGAAACGCGCGGAAATCGGCGCCCGCCTCAAGAGCGAACGCGAACGGCTCGGCTACACCGCCAAGCAGATCGCCCAGCTCATGGGCGTCACGCTCGACGTGTACGCGACGTACGAAACCGGACAGGGCGACCCGGGCGTCTATCGTCTGCCCCGGCTCTCGGCCTGCGGCTTCGACGTCCTCTACATCCTGACGGCGGAAAGACACCGCCCGATGGAGGAGGAAAACGAGTTGCTCTCGCGCTTTCGGGAGCTCTCACAGAGGGGACGCGCCTCGGTCTTCACCACCATCGACGCGCTCGAACGGCTCCCCCCGAACCTGCGCAAGGAATTCAACAAGCGCTTCCGCAGTTGATTTTTCCCACGAAACGGCCCGCAAGGGCCGTTTTGCTTTTCCCCGTCCGTACCGAACGAAAGCGCCCGGCGTGTTACAAACAGCAATAGATTATTCTTCATGGCGACTACACAGTGATAAAAATGTGCTAATATTCCTTCAACCGCAATAAAACACATTCTCATTTGGAGGAATGTCCCATGTCTCTCTTGAACACACAGGTTCTCCCGTTTGAAGCCCAGGCCTTCCATCAGGGCCAGTTCGTGAAGGTCACCGACGCGGATCTGAAGGGCCGCTGGTCGATTTTCTTCTTCTATCCCGCCGACTTCACCTTCGTCTGCCCGACCGAACTCGAAGACCTCGCCGAGCACTACGAAGAATTCCGCAAGCTCGGCGTCGAAATCTACGCCGTTTCGACCGACTCGCACTTCACCCACAAGGCCTGGCATGAAAGCTCCGCCGCCGTGGGCAAGGTCGCCTTCCCGATGCTCGGCGACCCGACGCAGAAGCTCTCGAAGAACTTCGAAGTGCTCATCGAAGCCGACGGCATGGCCGAACGCGGCACCTTCGTCGTAAACCCCGAAGGCAAGATCGTCGTGATGGAAATCCACGACGGCGGCATCGGCCGCAACGCCTCCGAACTCCTGCGCAAGGGTGAAGCCGCGCAGTACGTCGCCGCCAACCCCGGCGAAGTCTGCCCCGCCAAGTGGCGCCCGGGCGACGCGACGCTCACGCCCTCGCTCGACCTCGTCGGCAAGATCTGATCGTCCGCTTCTGAGGCAAGGCCGCTCCTTCGGGCGGCCTTTTTCTTCATCATTCCCCTCATTGCTCAAGGATTCCGCCATGCTTGACGCCGGCCTGCAAAACCAACTGCGCGCCTACTTCACGAAACTGCGCCGCCCCGTTCGTCTCGTCGCCACGCTCAACGAAAGCGAAACGGCCCGCGAAATGAAGGCGCTCCTCAAGGAGGTCGCCGCGCTCTCCGAGTTGCTCTCCTACGAAGAAACGCTCGATCCGAGCCTTTCGCGCCCCTCCTTCCAGATCACTTCGACCGAACGGGAGATCGGCATTCACTTCGCCGCCCTGCCGATGGGGCACGAATTCTCGTCCTTCGTGCTTGCGCTCCTGCAGGCGGGCGGCCCCCCCGTCAAGGCGGAAGCCGAAACGCTCGAGGCCGTCCGTTCGCTCTCGGGACCGCTTTCCTTTGAGGTCTTCATTTCGCTTTCCTGCCACAACTGTCCCGACGTCGTGCAGGCGCTCAATCTGATGGCGGTCGAAAACCCGAACGTCTCCGTCGTCACGATCGACGGCGCGCTCGCGCAGGAAGAGGCCAAGGCCCGCCGCGTGATGGCCGTGCCCACGGTCTTTCTCAACGGCGAACCCTTCGTGAACGGCAGAAAGACGCTCGAGGAAATCGTGGCGCTCCTCGACGAAAGCGCCGCTCGACGCAAGGCCGAAAAGCTCTCCGAGGCCCTTCCCTACGACGTCCTCGTCGCGGGCGGCGGCCCTGCAGGCGCCACCGCCGCCATCTACGCCGTCCGCAAGGGACTTCGCACGGGCCTCGTCGCCGAACGTCTCGGCGGTCAGCTCCATGAAACGAGCGAAGTCGCCAACTTCACGTCGATTCTCTCGACGCCGGGCGCGAAGCTTGCCGACAACATCGAAGCGCATCTGAAGAGCTATCCGATCGAACTGCACACGGCCGAACGCGCGGCCTCGGTCGAGCGCGAAGGCGACCTCTGGGTGCTCGTGACCGAAAGCGGCGCGCGGCTTCGCACGCGCACGCTCATCGCCGCCACGGGCGCGAGCTGGCGCCGTCTCAATGTTCCCGGAGAGGCGGACTTCCTCGGCCATGGCGTCGCCTTCTGTCCCCACTGCGACGGACCGCTCTTCCGCGGCAAGCGCGTCGCCGTCATCGGGGGCGGGAACTCGGGCGTTGAAGCCGCGATCGATCTCGCGGGGATCGCCTCGCACGTCACGCTCCTGCACCGTCACGCGACGCTTAAGGCGGACAACGTGCTCAAGAAGAAGCTCGCCTCCCTTTCGAACGTGACGGTGCTCACTGAAGCGCATACGCGCGCCTTCGAGGGGACCGACGGCGTTCTTACGGGGCTTCGCTGGGCGGACGCGGAGGGCGCCGAGCACCGTCTCGACGTGGCGGGCGTCTTCGTGCAGATCGGTCTCACGCCTAACACGGCTTGGCTCTCCGACGCGGTCGAACTCAACGCCTACGGCGAGATTCCCGTCGACGCCCGGTGCGCCACGACCGCCCCGGGGCTCTTTGCGGCGGGCGACTGCACGGACGTTCCCTTCAAGCAGATCGTCATCGGTCTCGGCGAAGGCGCCAAGGCGGGTCTGAGCGCCTTTGAGCACCTGATCCGTCACGACGTGGCCTAAGGCGTATCGGATACAATGGCAGATACTTTTCTTCGGAAACTCTGCCATTCCCATGTCAGTGACGAAAACTTCCGCCCAACGCTTTCTGCGCGGCCTTCTTTTCCTCGGCTGCTTCGCCGCGGCGATCCTCCTCGCCGGGGTGGCCGCGCTCTACTTCCTCGTCACGCCCGAGCGCGTCAACGCACGCATCACGGAAGTCGTCGAACGCGAACTCGGACTCGAGCTCTCCATGAGCGCCCTTCCGAGCGTTCGACACCTTCCGGAACTCGTCGTCACGATTCCCGAATCCACGCTCAAGAAGCCCGGCCACGACGACTGGCAGCTTTCCCTCAAGAGCGCGCAGATCACACTCAATCCCCTGGCCGTTTTCGCTCAGTCTCCCAAGATCCGCGAACTGCGCGTCGTGAAGCCCGCGCTCGCCATGCCGGAGGAAGAATTCTTCACGCGCCTCAACGAACCCTATCTCGTCTCGACGCTCGGCTTCGACATGGACGCCTTCGTCGTCGAGTCGGGGTCCGTCACGCTCTTGAGCGAAAAACCCTCGACGGCAAGCGATCTCTCGGTGCGCCTCGCAAACCTCTCCGAAACGGGTGCCCAAGTTTTCCTTTCGGGCCACTGCGAACGGGGCGGCTTCTCGGGCGCCTTTCAGCTTTCGGGCGACGCGCGCTGGCCGACGGGCCTGGGCGACCTAACGCTCGAAGCGCCGATCGTGGAATTCAAGGGCCTTCTGAACGGAAAGGAATGGCAGCTTCGCTGGAGCGCCGAAAAACTCACGCGCGAAAACTTCCGCGCCTGGCACATGACGCGCCCCGACCTGCGCACCGACGTCAACGGCCGCGTGCTCTCCGTTTCCGCCAACGCCTGGGACTGGAAGGAAGGCGCCTGGACGAGCCGGGAGGCGCTCCTCTCGACCGAACTCTCTTGGGACGGCACCGCGATGAAATGGCGTGCCACGGGCAATCCCGCCCGCGACGCCCAAGGACTTTTCCACTGGCCGGACCTTCTTCTCGTCGCCACGCACCCGAGCGGCGCGACCGAACTCACGGGCGCGCTCTCGCTCACCCGCGAACGTACGGGACGGATTTCTCTCTCGGGCACCCTTTTGGGGAGTCCCGCGAAGCTGGACGCCGACATCGCCCGCGCCTTTTCCGAAACGCTCGACGAAACGCCCCGCCCCCGACTCGAAGGATCGCTTCGGCTCGGCGCTCAGCAGGGCGCCCTCTGGCTCGCGCTCGAGCGCTCTGGCTTTTTCTCGCTCTTCGATTTCTCGGGCGACGTGTCGATCGCGGGCTTCGAGCACGACGGCGCGCTTCGGGAACTCTCCGCCGCCGTCCGCCTTCTCAACGGCGAGCTCGCGCTCACCGAGGGACGGGGAAGCCTCTACGGCGGCGCCATGACGTTTGACGCGAGAAAGCGCGCCGACGGCTCCTGGAACGCAACGCTGCAGGCGGAAAACGTCGAAACCGCCGACTTCCTGGCGCGCTCCTTCGGCAGAGCGCCCGTTTCGGGAAAGGCCGAAGTCACCCTTCGGGCGTCGGGACATTTGCGCCACCCCGAAGAACCCGTCGACCTGACGGCGGAGGTCTCTGCGGCCGACGCGACCCTTCGCGGACTCGATCTCGGGCGCGCCTATGATCTTTTGATTGAAGAGCGAAGCGACACGCTTCCCGCCGAAGTGCTCGCAAACGACGCGTCGACGCCCGTGCGCGCAATGCGCTTCCGTCTTGCGGGCCGTCCTGCCGACCTGCTCGTGACCGACGGGCGCATGGAGGGAGAAGGCTGGCGCGCGGAATTCGGCGGGTCTCTGCCGCCCTTGCGCCCGCAGTGGCTCGGCACCTTCCGCTGGGAAGCCGCGGGATCAGTGCCCGCCCTGGAACTTCCCTGGCACTTTGAAAAGCCCGTCGAACGCAACGAAAGCGGCTGGCGCCTCTCCTGGGCGCAGACCGCCTCCGCCGTGCGAAACGCCCTGGGCGAAGACCCGTGGAGTCTCGAGTCGATCGAGCGCCGCGCCAAGCGTGCCTGGCTCAATCTGCGCGACCGCATTGAGAACTTTGAGTTTTCCGCGCCCGACTTTTCCGAACTGAAGGAGAAGTTCTACGACTGGCGCCCCTTCACGGAGAAGGAGACGCCCGCCGAGCCGACGCGGGGCGGCGCCATCTGATCAGCGGCGGCTCTCTCGGGCCCGCACAAGCGCCACGTAGACCTCGGGCGCAACGAAGCGCGAGGCCTCCTCGCCGCCGAGGAGCGCGATTTCGCGCACGAAGGTGCCGCTCACGAACTGATAGCTGTCCGAAGGCGTCAGAAACACCGTCTCCACGTCGGGCATGAGCTGACGGTTCATGCCCGCCATCTGAAATTCCGCCTCGAAGTCGCTGACCGCCCGCGCGCCGCGGACGATCACCTTGGCGCCTTCGGCGCGCACGAGATCCTTGAGCAGTCCCGAGAAGCTCTTCACCTCCACGTTGGGGAAGGGCTTCACCACGATGCGCGCGAGCTCCAGACGCTCCTCGAGACTGAGGAGAGGACGCTTCTTTTCGCTCGCCGCCACGGCCACGAGCACCGTCGGGAAAATGCCCGCCGCACGCCGGACGATGTCGACGTGACCGTTCGTGATGGGATCGAAGGTTCCGGGATAAATGGCGAACGTCATGCCTCCTCCTTGAGGGGTTTGGCCAAAGTGGCGAGCGGGGAATCGATGCGGGTGAGAAGCTGATAATGGACGACGCCCGCGCGGGAACCGCGCAGACGCACAAGACCGAGCGAGGCAAGCTTCTCTTCCGGGAGATATGCGTTGGGCGTCTCCACATAGAGAAGCCCAGCTTCGCTCAGACGGGGAAGCGCGGCGGCCAGGGCCTTCTCCTGCAGATTCGCGTCGTAGGGCGGATCGATGAAGACGAGGTCGAAGGTCTCCTTCGTGCGGGCGAGAAATTCGAAGGCGTCCCCCGCATGCACGCGGCAGCGGTCCGCGGCGCCGAACTTTTCGACGTTTTTGCGAAGCGACGCCACCGCGCCCCGGTGCCGTTCGACCCAATCGACGGACGCTGCGCCGCGGCTGGCCGCCTCAAAACCCAATACGCCGCTTCCGGCAAAGAGATCGAGCACCCGACACCCCGCAAGGTCGCCCAGGAGATGCCGCACCCAGTCGAAAAGCGTTCCGCGCACGCGGTCGGGCGTGGGACGAAGTCCCACGGCGTCGGGCACGGCGAGCGGGCTTTGCCGCCACATCCCCGCCGAAATCCGCACGACGCCCGTTCCCCTTGAAGACGGACGGGTTGCTAAACTTCTTCTACCGACCTCACGGCCGGATTTTTCCGATTTTTTCTTATTTGCCATTCAATAACGAACACTTATGGGTTTTGGTTCTTCGGAAGGTTGGCTTTCCCGACTGAAAAAAGGTTTGGACAGAACGCGCGTCAACATCGTCGGTCTTTTCTCCGGCGGCGTCGTGGACGAGGATTTCCTCGAAGAGTTGGAATTCGCGCTCATTACGGCCGACATCGGCGTCGACACCTCCTCGCGTATCCTACAACGTTTGCGCGACGAAATTAAATTGAAGGGACTGCGCACGCAGGAAGAGGTCCGCCGCGCCCTTCGGGATCAAATCGAAGCGATTCTCGCCCCCTCGGAAGTCCCCTTCGACGTGGAGCGTCCCGCGCCGCTCGTCATGATGATGACGGGCGTCAACGGCGCCGGAAAGACCACGACCATCGGGAAACTGTCGAAATTCTTCGCCGCCGAGGGCAAGACCGTGCTCCTGGCCGCGGGCGACACCTTCCGCGCCGCCGCGCGCGAACAGCTCGCCGTCTGGGGCGAGCGAAACCGCATCGACGTGATCTCTCAGGAAGGGGGCGACCCCGCCGCCGTGGCCTTCGACGCCGTCAACGCGGGCAAGGCCCGCGGCATCGACGTCGTGATCGTGGACACGGCCGGGCGCCTGCCCACGCAGCTTCATCTCATGGAGGAGCTGCGCCGCATTCATCGTGCGCAGGGCAAGGCCCTCGAAGGCGCCCCGCACGAAGTGCTCCTCGTCGTGGACGGCACGAACGGTCAGAACGCCCTCATGCAGGTGAAGGCCTTTGACGCGTCGGTGACGCTCTCGGGCCTCATCATCACGAAGCTCGACGGCACCGCCAAGGGCGGCGTCCTCGTGGCCATCGCCGACATGCGGCGCGACCATCCCCTTCCGATCTACTTCGTCGGCGTCGGCGAAAAGCTTGACGACCTTCAGCCCTTCCGCGCCCGCGCGTTTGCCAACGCGCTCGTCGGGCTCGAGGAAGACGAATCCGCGGAGTAAACCGTGTCGCCCGCAGACCTCCTCGCCGTCGTGGACCTCGGAAGCAACAGCTTTCGTCTTGAAGTCGCCCGGCTCGAAGATAACCGCCTTCTCTCGCTCCTCTACCGCAAGGAAACCGTGCGGCTTGCGGGCGGTTTCGCGCCCGACGGCACCCTTACGCCCGAGATGCAGGAACGCGCGCTCTCTGCGCTCACCCGTTTCCGCGAGTGTCTTGCGGGCATAGCGCCCGAAAACATTCTCGCCGTCGGCACCCACGCGATGCGTCGCGCCTCCCAGAACGCCGCGTTTCTCTGCGCGGCCGAACGAGCGCTCGGCGTTCCCATCGAGATCATCTCGGGGGAACGGGAGGCTTCGTTCGCCTTCTCCGGCGCGGTGCGCTCCCTTCCCTACAGCGCCGAAGAACGGCTCGTCGTCGACATCGGCGGCGGAAGCACCGAGATGGCTTCGGGCCGCGGCACGACGATCGGACGTTCGGCAAGCTATCCCGTCGGGTGCGTAAGCGCCTCGATCGGGTTCTTTCCCGACGGGCGGATCACGCCCGACCGACAGAAGGCGGCGCTCGAGCACGCCATGACGGTGTTGGGCGACGCGGCGAAGACCTTTCCGGAAGCTTCCTCGTCCGAAGCCTACATGACGGCGGGCACCTTCCGCAACCTCGGTTGGACAAAGGAGGAGGTCCGTCTCGAACACATCGAAGAGCTCATCGCCCGGCTTTTGCGCTCGAAGGGACGCTTTGCCCAGGCCTTCCCCGGCATGCGCACGGACCGCTACGAAGTCATCGCCGGAGGACTCACGGTCCTGCAGGCCGTCTACCGTACGCTCGGACTGCGCGAAGCCCGACTCTCGCAGGGAGGCGTCCGGGTGGGTCTGCTCTACGAACTCCTCGGCAATCCTCCCTATCGGGACGAACGCGAAGCGTCCGTTCGGGATCTTGCGCGCCGTCTTTCGCTCGACACGGCACAGGGCGAACGGGTCGCCTCCTGGGCCGGACGCCTTCTCTCACTTCTTGTGCCTGAAGCGACGGACGGCCTGCGGCGCAATCTGCACACAGCGGCTCTCCTGCACGAATCGGGGCAGGCGATCACCGGCCACAACGCCTCTCGGATCGCCGCGCAGTTCCTTCGCAACTGGACGCTTCCGGGCGTTGCTCGCGCGGACCGCCTTGAAGCGGCGAACCTTTTGCAGTGGCAGGAGGGACCTCTCCCCGAAGACCCGCGTCCCGACGAACGCGATCCCTTCTGGCGGGCCGTTTTGGCGTTGCGCCTCGCGCTCCTCTTTCTTCAGGCCCGCACCGAGCCCTCCTTCCCCGACATGCGGTACGATGAACGTTCGGGCACGCTGACGCTGCCCGCGGTCTGGCTTCAGGACCGTCCCTTCACCGACCAATGCCTGCGCGAAGAGGAGGAGCGTTGGAAAAACGCCGGTCTCGCCCTTCGCATCGACCGAGAATAACCCGTGTACAGCGAACCGCCCCTTTTCGAATTCCGACAGGTCGGCGTATCGATCGACGACGTCGTACGCCTTGAGAACCTCTCGTTTTCCGCCTTCCGTGGAGAATTCATGCTGCTTCACGGCGCCACGGGAAGCGGCAAGACGCTCGTGCTGGAAATGCTGAGCGGTCTGCGAAAGCCCACCGAAGGCGAAGTGATCGTGGCGGGCGACCGCATCAATGACTACAACGAACTCGAGCGGCGATCGTTGCGCCGCTCCATGGGCCTCCTGATGCAGGGCGGTTTGCTCCTCGAAGACCGAAGCGTCCTGGAAAACGTGCTGATCCCCGCCGTCGTGGCGGAGGAATCCTTTCGCGAAGCCCGCGCCCGAGCGCGCATCGCGCTCGAGAAGTGCGGACTCGCCGCGCTCGCGGATCTTCGTCCCCATGAACTTTCGGCCGGACAACGGCAGCTCGCCATGCTTGCGCGGGCCGGCGTAAACCGGCCCGCCCTCATTCTCGCCGACGAACCTGCGGCGCAACTCGACGACCGAAATGCGCAGACGCTCATCGACCTTCTCGGCATGTTCGCCCAGGCGGGCGTCACGGTCTTTCTGGCGAGTCACCGAATTCCCCGGCCGCGCAACGTCAAGGTGCGCGTCATCGAACTCGATGCCGCCGCGAGGAGAGAATGATGTTTACCTCCTACGCATGGGCCTTCAAGGAAACCTGGCGTGGTTTGTGCCGCGACGGGCGAATGCTCTTCCTCGCCACGGCGCTCGCCGGATTTGCGCTCTCGGTGCCGCTTTTCATCTTCACGGTCGTCTACGGGATTTCCGAGCCGATCCGCTCTCTTCCCACGGCGGTCGAAATCAGCGTCTTCACGACGGAGAAGGCCGACGTCAAAGCCCTCACCGAAGAGATCGAAGCGCTCCCGGACATCGAATCGGTCCGCCACATTCCGAAGGAAACCGCCTTTCGGGAACTGAACGAAGGTCTCGGCGTCAAGCGCAGCAAGATGCACAATCCCCTCCCGGACCTGCTCGTCGCCACCGTTTCGGACCGGGCCGATCCCGACGAGATCGAGAAAACGGCCTCCGCCATGGAAAAGCTCGAAGGCGTCGACATGATCGCCTACGAAAGCGAATGGCACACCAAACTCACGGTCCTCACCGACGTGGTACGCACGGGACTTCTCTTCCTTGGCGGCACCATCTTTCTGCTCGTTTCGCTCGTCCTCTGGGCGGCCCTGCGCATGACGACCCTTTCGGCGCGCGCCGAAATGCGGGCGCTCTATCTCTTCGGCGCCACGCCGCTCTTCGCGATCCGACCCTGGGCCTGGCGGGGCACGCTCGTCATGCTGGCGGGGGCGCTCCTTGCAATCCTCATCACGGCTTCGGGCATTCATCTTCTCGCAGGTCCGATCGCCGAGGCCGCGGCGATCTACGAAACGCCCCTGCGCCTGGCTCTGCCGCCCGCGCCCTGGTGCGCGTACTTCGTCGCCTTCAGCGCCTTTGCGGGCGGACTCATCGCCGCCTTCTCGGCTTTGGGCTCCTGGCGCTCGGTCCACTGAAGTGGTGGTAGCATAAGGTTCGTTTTTTCATTTCTTCCGAACGCATGAGCCAAAAGAAACAGGACGCCACGCCGCTTCTCCCCGCGCCGCCGGCCGGAGAGACTCCGCTTCTCGCCGCGCCGACAAGGGCGGCGGGACGCGCCATCGTGCCCTATCGCGCCCCGAAGCCGCCTTCTCTGGTGGGGATCGGCGACCTCGAAGCCTATCTTCGCTTTGCCGAAGCGGCGCCCATGCTTTCGCCCGAAGAAGAACACTCTCTGGCGCTCGCCATCCATGCGAGCAACGACCGCGAAGCGCTGCAGAAGCTCATCATCAGCCACCTGCGTCTCGTCATCTCCATTGCGCGAGGCTATCTCGGCTACGGCCTGCCCTACGCGGATCTCATTCAGGAAGGCAACATCGGCCTCATGAAGGCCGTCGCGCACTTCGATCCGAACCGCGGCAACCGCCTGATGACCTTTGCCGTGCACTGGATCCGCTCCGAAATTCAGGAATACGTGATCCGCAACTGGCGCATGGTCAAGATGGCCACGACCAAGAACCAGCGCAAGCTCTTTTTCAATCTTCGGCAGCTCAAGGAAGACACGCGCCTTGCACTCACGAACGAGCAGGCCAACCGCATCGCGCTCACGCTCGACGTCAAGCCCAAGGAAGTCTTCGAAATGGAAGAGCGCATGTACGGGCAGGACACGAGTCTCGAAACCCCGTCGTCCTCGTCCGACGACGACCGCGACGCGATGACGCCCGCCGACTGGCTTACGAGCGAAGACGACACGCCCGAGGCGATGCTCGAAGCCAAGGAAAGGGAGCGTCTCGAAGACGAAGGCATCTACACGGCGCTCCATGCGCTCGACGAACGAAGCCGCCGCGTCATCGAAGCGCGCTATCTGCACCGCAACGCCGACGGCGTCGCCAAGCCCGTCACGCTGCAGGAGCTCGCCGACGAACTCGGCGTTTCCGCGGAACGCGTCCGTCAGATCGAAAAGAACGCGCTCAGAAAGATGCGCCTCACGCTCGAAGAAGAAGAAAATTCCCTCTGAAGACCATGTTTCACGTCGTACTCGTCCACCCGGAAATTCCGCCCAACACGGGCAACGTCATTCGCTTGTGCGCCAATACGGGCGCGGAACTGCACCTGATCGAGCCGCTCGGCTTTTCGATGGAGGACAAGCACATGCGCCGCGCGGGACTCGACTATCACGAGTACGCCGACGTGCGCACGCACGCTTCGTGGGAGGCTTTTCTTGAGACCTGCCGCCCCGATTTCGGGCGCATGTTCGCCATGACGACGAAGGGGTCGCGCCCCTTTGCCGAGGTTTCCTTCCGGGACGGAGACTGGTTTGTGTTCGGAGCCGAGAGCAAAGGACTCCCCGAGGCGCTGCGGGAGTCGTTTCCGCCCGAACAGCGCATTCGCCTCCCCATGCGGCCGGGCAACCGTTCGCTCAATCTGAGCAATACGGTGGCCGTCACGGTGTTTGAGGCCTGGCGCCAAAACGGTTACGAGGGCGGCGTCTGAGCCGCCCGAAGCGGAAGAATCAGTTCTCTCCGAGCTCTTCCTTGTCGATTCCGTGCTCGATCGCGTAGACCGCCGCCTGCACGCGGCTCGTGAGGTTGAGCTTGCGCAGAATGCTCTGCACGTGCACCTTCACGGTCGATTCGGCCAGATTCAGACCGCGGGCGACCTCCTTGTTGGAGAGACCGCGAGCGATCCAGGCGAGCGCCTGTCTTTCGCGGCGCGTCAGAACGGAGGGATCCACGGCCGAGGGAAGACTCGTCGAGCGCACCGGACGGGCGGCGGGCTTCGCCGCGGGCGCCGCCTGCTGCACGACGGCGTTGGGCTGCTGAGGCATGTGGCTGAAGGTCGCCTTGAAGCGCTCGAGGAACTTCGTCATCATCTGCGGCGACATGATGCTCTCCCCTTGCGCGGCCGTGCGCACGGCGCGAAGGAGGAAGTCCTGGTCGATGTTCTTGAGAAGGTAGCCGCGCGCGCCCATCGCGAGACATTCGCTCAGAAGCGCCGTGTCTTCGCTCACCGTCAGCATGAGAATGGCCAGATTCGGATGCGCCTCGTGCACCTGCTCGAGCACGTCCCGACCGTTCATGCTCGGCATGTCCATGTCGAGCAGCATCACGTCGGCCTCCACCGTGTCGGCCAGCTTGACGCCCTCGAGGCCGTCGCTCGCCTCGCCGACGACTTCAAAGTCTTCCTGGCGCTGCAATAGCGCCTTGACGCCGCTGCGAAACAACGTGTGGTCGTCCACGAGAAGAATTCGGATGTGATTCATGCCTTGCCTCATTGCAGATGTTCTTCCTCACGGCCGTCCGAAGCTTCAGTGCGCCGTGCGCTCCGTTCGGACTCCGCCGCCTCTCAAGGCCCGGAAACGGTCATTCCGGGGCTAAAGAGCAAACTCTTTTCATTTTACCAAGGGCGGTCCCCGTTCATCAGGACCGAGGCCCCCCTCTTTGTCCGAGGGCAAAAAAGAGAAAACCCGCAGGGCGGGAGCGCTGCGGGTTTCGTTGGCCGTCGGAGACGGAAATCAGCTCGCCTTGGCGGCGTCGGCCTGGGCGGCCTGCTGCGCGAGACGCTGCTGATAGAGCATTTCGAAGTTGACTTCGGGCAGATGAACGGGCGGAACGTTCGCGCGCGTCATCAGATCGGCGAGGTTGCCGCGCAGATACGGGTAGACCATCGTGGGGCAGAGGACGTTCGTGACGTGCTGAACGGCTTCCTGCGGAATGTTCTGGATGACGAAGAGCCCGGACTGCTTGCCTTCGACGAGAATGATCGTGTGTTCGCCGGCCTTGACCGTGATGGTGCCGCGGACGGTCACGTCAAAGAGATTTTCCTGAACGACCGTCTGACTCACTTCAAACTGAATGTCCACCTGCGGCTGTTCCTGCTGCGGCTGCATCAGAATCTGCGGAGCGTTGGGCATTTCGAGCGAAGCGTCCTTCAGGTAGCAGCGCTGCATCTGGAAGACGGGCTGCTGGGCTTCCTGCTGTTCGTTTTCGGCGTTCTGAATCTCGTTTTCAGCCATTTTTTCTTTCCTTTCATGTGTCCGGAACCAACCGGGACGAAAATGGGGTGGGACGCTCGAGCGGCGCCCCGTATCCTTTTCTACATGGGGACGAATCCCCGAATTTCAAGATTATTCGAGGGGCATCCCTTCCTTCTGCCAGGCGAAGAGACCGTTCTCAAGGATGTAGACCTTCTCGAAACCCACGCCGCGCAGAAGCTGGGCGACGGTCTTGGAGAGACCGCCCGTGCGGTCCACGAGCACGACGGGGCGGCTCTTGTCGAGTTCGCCGAGACGGTTCTGGATCTGATCGGCGGGAATGTTGCGCGAAGCGGCGATGCGCGTGCGGCGGAAGTCGTCGGCCTTGCGCACGTCGATGATGACGCCGTTTTCCTTGTTGACGATTTCCGTCAGGCGCTTGGGCGACACCATCGGGGCGTAGCGGCGCGTGTTGATGACGGGCAGGGCGAGGGCGATCACCGTGATGACGATCACGATGATCAGAAGGGAATTGTCGAGAAGAAATTGCATTTGATTCTGTGCTTTGAGAGTGACGGGTGATCCGTTCACGCGATTATATCGGCTTTCTCGCGCCGTCCGCCCTTTTGCCGAGACGCTCGGG
>ENA-OPDH01001362-OPDH01001362.1-human-gut-metagenome-genome-assembly--contig:-NODE-1362-length-17834-cov-7.924968_pt1 | contig 17834 bp, 10 predicted proteins | sample MGYA00241260_ERZ501500 | MGnify/ENA primary metagenome ERZ501500 (study PRJEB25962, sample SAMEA2042519) | human gut metagenome | biome: human gut; feature: human-associated habitat; material: faeces...
TCAGGACTCTTGCTTCTCATACCTGCACCTCGCTTTCTTTTCTATCGGAAGCAGTCTGCTTTCGATAGTTTTATTATACCTGATACGAAAATTTTTTCAAGTAGGTTTTCGCAAAAGAAAAGAGGTGTCGCAATTTGCTAACACCTCCGCACCTTTTAACTCAATTTATTTCTTTTTAACTCAACCAATGTTAAAAGTAAAGTTTTTGTTTTCATTGAAAATTACAGCCTATAAAGGCTTTTTTGTTCAATGAACTTTTATCCTGCAATTTGTGCAGACCGTCTGCACAATTAGATTGTTGCCTCACTGTGGCAACAATCTAAGCAATATATAAATCTTCAATAACAGCCGTATAGATTTTGGATTCACGGAGTCCAAAATCTCTAAGAACACTTTTACTATGTATTATCCTTCAGCCAATAACACTGATACAACATATCTGTCATTTTTATTCCATTGAAAATTTCCGCCCATAAAGGCTTTTTGTTCAATGCAATTTGTGCAGACGGTCTGCACAAATTACTTTTTCATATCAATTCTACTTCTAATATCTTCTACGGCAGGTAATGCATTTTTCAAATCTAACGGTAAATCCGTGCATAAGTGATATTCACTGACACCAATCGGTTTTGACATATCTCTCAATGCATACTCTGCAATTGTTCTATTTTCATCTCTGCACAAAATAAGTCCCACTGATGGATTATCCTCTGGAGCTTTCACTAAATCGTCTAAAGCAGATAAATAAAAATTCATCTTTCCTGCCTGTTCTGGCTTAAACTCGCCAGTTTTAAGGTCTATTGCTACATAACATCTAAGCTTTGTGTTATAAAACAGAAGGTCTATATAAAAATCTTTTCCTCCAACTTCAAGATGATACTGCTGTCCCATAAAAGCAAAACCAGTGCCTAATTCCATCAGTAGAGAAGTAACATTTTTTACAAGTTCATTTTCTATATCTGTTTCCAACATTTCTTCCGTATAATTGATGAAATCAAACATATATGGGTCTTTCATTGTGTTTACTACCATATCCTTTTGTTCAGCCGGTAATCGTCTTTCAAAATTTGATATTTTGTTAGCAACCGCCTGTCGCTCATATAATTGACTCTTAACTTGGGAAGTCAAATCATCAACTGACCACTTATGTTCCAAAGTTTTTTCCAGATACCATATATATTCTTCTCGATTTGACACTTTACTCATCAATATCTGATGATGACTCCAAGTAATTCTTCCCAATCCGTACTCATCTACATCATCTTCCGTAAAAATCTGTGCAAATTTCTTCATATATTTTAAATTTCTGACAGAATAACCTTTTGCACTTGGAAATCTCATCTTCATATCCTTAGACAGATTTTCCACAAATTTATTTCCCCACTCAGAATTGCGGATAATAACATTTCCAATAAATATATTTGTTTTCATTATCTCACTATTTACACTGACAGAAGCTCTGCATTTAGCCTGATTGACATAATCATTTATTTCTTCTACTGCCTGCAAATATTGATTTGACGGTGTAAGCATATTGACTCCTTCCTAATTGTGCAGACCGTCTGCACAATTTAAAAACATATCATTTTCATATTCATAATAATTGATTTTTCACACAAATTTTAAATCGTTTACGAATCACTACTCACTCTCTTACATATCCTCATCGGCTTTTGCAATCATCTGTCTGTACTGTTCTTTCACACTTTCCGGTGCAAGTATCTGTACTTTTCCATTAAAGCCAAACACCCAACCGAAAAAGGTAGGACTGGCTGATACTTCGGTCTGTACTCTGAAAGAAGTCATATCATACGCAAGGGTTGTCACATCTTCTCCGAAACGGTCAACCATTGTTTTCATCAGGCTGTTATCACACCGCAAATCCACAAGAACTTTCTCTCCTGAGAACATAAAGAACACTTCTTTTGTAAAATTCTCAATATCAAAATCATCGGGCATAGGAATAATATCCTTAGCAAGTATATCTGGTCTCAATGCAATGCGGTCTACTCTAAAATTTATAACTTTTCTCTGCTTTTCAGAATATCCGAGAACATAATAATAGTCCCCACACCAGATAAGTTTATACGGACTGAGCTTATACACCTCGCCTTTATTCTTAAGAACTTTCTTCTTTAGTCCTGTATAGTCATAATACTGAAATGAAATCTGCTTGCCGCTATTTATGGCTTCATTTATCGTGTCAATAATATAATAAATCTGCTCGTTGTCCGGCTTTATTCGATTAACAACATAGTTGTTTCTCCTGAGTTTTGCCACCTGCCCTGCACTTGTCATTGTATGTATCTTCTCAATCAGTGCGTCGCTTTTCTTACTCGTAATAAATTTGGATGATTCTACTGCGTCAATCAACAGTTTCAGCTCAGGTAGCTCAAACTTACGGCTTGCCACAAAGTATTTACTTTGAGTGGAATGAATAACAACAATATCCATTCCAAACTCCTGAAGAGCCGCAATATCCTTTGTTATGGTAGTCCTATGAGCAGATATCCCATATTCATCATTTAATATATTGATTAACTGCGTTGTGGAAAGCATATTTTCCTCATCTGTTCTCTCAAGCAGTATCTTTTGTAAATATAAAATCCTTGGTTTTGATTCCATTGATTTCCTTTCTGAACTACTCCTACATATCTCCAAACACTTCTCCCTAACTCTCTCATTCGTCATATAGGGATAACCGTTCCATCTGTCATTGTCAAATTCTCTTATCATTCAAACCCAGAACTCATCTAGTCAGTCATTTTCTTTACAATCAATCTTACTTTATCATAATCATAAGGGCAGTAAAGCATCTGTCCGAAGCTTGCACTGTTCTTTTCCGCCTTATATGTTTTGACCAGTTTCATTGTGTCAGACTTATATCCCAAAATGTAGTTAATTAAAGTAAATGATATGTCCGTGTAATTTACCAATTACTTTCCTTATGAATCCATCTTATCCTTTAATGACTTTAACTAGAGCCTTTGCAATCATAATTGCGTCTTCTTCTGTATTGTCTCTACCAAACGAAATACGAATAGTGCCTTCTGAATACTCAGATGGTACTCCGATTGCCTTAATAACATGCGAGACTTCTGTATTTACAGAATCACAAGCCGAACCCGTTGATATACAAATTCCCATCAAATCCAAACGATGCAGTAACATTTCCCCACTCGTTCTGCGGATAGACAAATTTATATTCCCCGGAACATGATTATTAGAACCATTTCTAATAAAATCTATCTTAGACTTCAAAAGAACATCGTTAAATGCTTCATCTAAAGCAAGTAGTTTTTTATTCACTTTTTCCATTTCATCGCAACTTTTTTTCAATGCAATGGACATTCCTACAATCGAAGCAATATTTTCAGTTCCTGCACGCTTATGGAATTCCTGAGCACCACCATCTGCAAATGAAGATATTTTTGTACCTCTCTTAATGTACAAAAAACCAATTCCCTTTGGTCCGTTAAATTTGTGTGCCGAGGCAGAAAGCATATCCACACATAAGTCACTGACATCAATTGGAATATGCCCAACTGCCTGAACTGCATCTGTATGAAATAAAATACCGTTATCATGAGCTACGGTTGCTAACTCTTTTATTGGTTCAATCGTTCCAATTTCATTATTAACCATCATTACAGAAATCAGCTCAGTATTACCTTTTATAAATTTCACTAAATCTTCGCATGATACAACACCTTGTTTGTCAACTGGAAGATAATCCGCTTGAAATCCAAAGTGTTCTAATCTTCTACAGGCATTCAGGATTGCATGATGTTCAATCTGCGTTGCAATTGTATGATGTTTTTTCCCCTTCTCAGCAATCCCCTTTATTGCCCAGTTATCACTTTCCGTGCCTCCTGACGTAAAATAAATTTCATCTGGTTGAGCACCGATGCATTCTGCAATTAAAGTTCTAGCTTCCATCAAGGCTTTTTTCGGTTTACGTGCAAATGAATATGGTTGCGACGCATTGCCATATTCTTCTTGAAGCCATGGAAGCATTGCATTAAATGCATCTTTATCCAATTTTGTTGTTGCTGCATTATCAGCGTATATAAAATGCTTCATAGCTATTCCTCACTTAAAAAGTGTACACCCTTCATCCTTAAATTCTTCTATTTTGTCCAGCAAATCATCAACAGTACATCCTAAAAAATCAGCCAAACAGTCCATACAATAAAAATTGGCAATGTCTTTTCCAAGAAGCTTTTTGTTTATGCCTACAGTATCTTTATCCAATTGCTTTTTTCCACAAGCAATACACTCTTTACTCATTATTCTCTCACCATTAAACATGGAACATCTTTATTTTTATATTCACTGTCAATCATGCCTTGCTGAAGTTTGATAATTCTTCGCATTTTCATAGCTGGCGTTAAACAGTAGTCTCTAAATTCCATCTTGTCAACATCAAACTCATTTCTAACATTTGGAAACAGCAGCTTTAAATATGCAGTTGCCAACCTTTTAATTGCCTCTGTATCACGAGTATCCGCATGCTCGGGAACTTCTACAATCTTTTCCACAATGGCACGATAACTCATATCATTTCTGAGTTCATGAAGAATAGAGCAGAAATATTCAGAGTTAAGTGCCCATCCGGTTAGTTTAAGACCATCATTCATTCTAGGTATATCCCACCCTTTAACGAATCCGTGAATACGGTCAAGAAGTGCCGTTTCCTGAAACAACGTAGGTAATTCTCCTAACATATAACCATACTCATCCATGTTTTCTTCTTTTATATTACCAAGGAATACTACACCAGCATCCGATTCTCCATTATAGCCATTGGAATTAAATGTACCGTACTCAAGATATCCTTGAAGTATGGAACGCATTTCATTTTCGTCGCCGAAATTTACAAGCTTTACTTCATCAATCGCTACATAGTCCGGACCACAAATATAACCCGGTTTTCTTCTGTTAGCATCATAAAACATTTTTGAACGGGTAACTTTTCCACCGTCTGTCAGCAAGCCGTTTTTACTGATATGACCAAAAACATAACTTTTTCCAGTTCCCTTAGGAGCTAGTTCAATAAGGTTTATTCTTTTCTCTACAAACGGCAATAGTCTAGTAAGCATTGTCAGCTTTTGAAGTTTCGTTTCATATCCGTCAGCATTATAGTCGATAGCTCCTAATAAGATATCTATCCATTCATCCGTTTCAAAGTTTGACCTCATTTCTTTAAAATACTCAACATCTACCGTATAAGGGCGAAAATTCTTGAAACCAGTCAACTTTATTTTTCCCGGAATCTTTGGCTTTACTGTATCGTCAGGTTGACGATATCCTAATTTTATAATTCCCCAAGTTTCTCCTGTATTTATCAAATCTTCTTTATAGACATCCCAAATAGCCGGTTCAATCAAAGTTTCCTTTTCAGTAACTCCAAAATCAGGAATAGCAAATGATATTTCTCCGGTCTTTATATTGATATCTACGGAAATTTTTGTCAGGATTTGAACACTTTCATTCTCATAGATGATTTTATTTTTTATACTCATCCAATCCTCTTTTTTGGGTATGAACTTCTTAACAAATGCAGATACTTCATCCACATCAAAATTCCCAAAATCATCGCTGAACATTTTCAAAAGATAATCTCTTAAAAATGCAGGAAGTCCAAGAGAAGAAAAGAAATTATTATTTTTTAAATCTTTATAAACAACCATTTCATCAAAATAGTCTCTAAGTTTATCAGTCATTTATTTTTACCTCTAAAAATCGAACATATTATTCTGTGACATTCCCTTTTTCTCAATTTCAAACTGCTGTCCAGATGCGAGAACACTGCCACCATCAAGGATATCAATAGAAAACTTGCCTTTTTTGCTGTAATTTTTCAATTCTATGCTGTATATATAAGGTTCAGCAGTTTCTTCAGCATTGTAATAATTACCATCCAATTTAATGGAAATATTATTACTTCTAATTCCAACATAAATTTTAATGATTGCGTATTCCTTTGCACCTAATGTTAAAACTCTTGATTCATCGACGATAAAGGCTTCTATATTAGATGCTTTTTGTGTAATTTCAATAATTGGAACCGCAACTTCCTCCATAGAAGCTCCACCGTGTACTTCTACATTTGCACGTCGGCTTCCCCTAAATCTGTCATAATTCGCCAGAATCCAGTATCCAGACTCTTCAATTGCAAAATCTGGTTTATCGTCAATTTCACTTATCTTGCAACATCTTCCTGAATGCTCGCCTTTTGTCTCCATATTCCATATATTTTCAGTTTCATGAAGGACAGCAAGTCGGCTAGCACCATGGTCAGAAATAATAATTGCTTTATTATATGACCCAGCAAGTATGCTTGCTTTAATTTTCGTCAATAAATCATCTATTATTTCAAGCTCTTTTATGAGGTAAATTGGTGTTTTTTCTTTCTCATAGTCGAAGCTATCTTTGCCATGATGCTTAATATCATCTAAATCCTTTATATCTGATATTAGACATCCTTTATCTTTTAACACATCTACAAATTCCTTGTTAAATACAGTTAATGATGGCAACTCGCATCTTGCACAAGATATATTTGCCGAAAGTCCGTATTCGCTACACTTCTGTTGAATAAAGCTTAAGTATTCAACTCCCATTGCATCAACAAAAAATACTTGTGCATTTTGTGTATCAAGTTTATCTACATAGGCTGTACGTGGTTTTAAGATTGTAACAAAATCCATTTTTATTGCCTGCTCTTCAACAACTTTATCAAAAGATGGCAGAATACGATTTGTTATCTTTTGATATTTGTAATTCTCAAAATAGGTATTCAAAAATTCATTTCTATATCTATAACTTGACAAATAATACGCTAAATCGGGATAGACATTCATCAAAATAGAAACCAACTCATCCTTTGAATACTTCACACCATAATTGCTAAGCCATTTGATGATTTTTTCTTTTTCCGGTTGTGTTAAATCTGTCAGATAGTAAATTTCATCTTCTCCTTTGGTTGATAAAATTTTACAAAAATCTATCGTCTCAGGCAATGGCTTTTTCAGCTCACTAATTAAACTTTTTCTTTGCCTATACAATTTCTGATAGTTTTCACTCTTCCAATCAATATCAAGTACAGACCGAAAAATATTCTTTATCAATTCACTGGATTTTGACGTCTTATTTAACGCAAGTTTAAGGTAATCATTATTCTTAACACCGCAAATCAGAAGTGCAATATAGTAAAGCCATCTCTTTTCAACGTCAAATTTCGGATATTCTCTTATTACATGTAAAAGATTATTTTCTGACCCAAAATTGTCTACAATAACCGTAGTCCACGTTCCTGATTTTCCCATTTGATGGAGCACATAATCCCATTGTTCCGGCAATCCACATGCTTGAGGAACAATTCCTGTTCTTGAATCTTTATTTCGGAGAATATCATAACTATTATTTACTTGTGAAATATGAAAGACTGATTCAGCAAAAGAGCTTTTATCTATTGCTGTTGCAATATATGCATCTCTATTGAAGCAACTATCTATGGCTGTTCCAATGTTCTGTATCCCACTATATGAATCCGTAAAAATATCGGAGAGCGTCGGAGAAATGAAATTTATATTGCAAATATTGTCAGGATTTCCATCAACGATAACCAATCTTCCGCTCTCAGATATTCTAGGATCTGTAAATCTGAGATATTTCTCACATTGATATGTAATAATTACAACATGACCAGAAATGCTTGTTGTAATCAGTGTTTTTAAAGCCTGCTTTGCCACATTTTCTCCAAATAGCATAAGGAATCCAGACAATCCGGTTATAAATGTATTACCACTGTTACTTGATACAGATGCGTATAACTCATCCAGTTTTATTGCCTCATCTTGGTTGCAAAACTCCTCTATAGCCGGGAACTTGTTACTACCCACCTTAAAATATTCTGCTATATTTGCTAAATCTTCCCTTGTTTGAACATCAACAATCAAAGGATATCTTTTATTAGAGTTCAGATATTTTTGAACTCTCTTTTTTGTGTCATCCAGATTCATATGTTTTATCCTCCGAATCACTTTTGTTTCTTTATGATTTCCAACCCAACAACAAAATTATCTTCTATCATTTTCTTCAGATATTCTTTTACCTGTTCAGCTGGCATTTCGTCTATTACTTTTTTTGCTTTTCCATACCCTGACTCATTATATTTTGCATTAGCCATCGTCTTAATCTTTGCTGTAACCGCTTTATTTCCAAGCCAATGATACGGCGAATCTGAGATATGGTTCTGAAGGTAAGTTCTAACTTCATCAACATCATCAAACAGTTCAGAGAACTCTTCAAGGAAAACATCTCTAAATGCTTTATCTCTATCTTCTTTATTATTCAATTTCTGCACATAGGTCATTTTATCAAGATAGTCTAGTGCTGTTGTAATGGTATTCTCATCTTTAGTTTTAGAATTTATAGCTCCAAATACCTTTCTTGCTGTTGCGACTTCATCATCGGGAACCATGGCAAGGATAGGCATATGATACTTATTCGACCACATATATGGTGAATCAGTATCGGTCAAATCGTTCCATTTCTTTTTGAGTTGAGTATACAACTGAGCATTCTTATATAAATCGACTGCTTTTTGAACCTTGCCGGTATACTTATCTCGCTCAAGTAAATAAGAACCTCCAAATCCATATGTATCATCATCAAGAATGGACTTAACATCTTCCTCTGAAAGGTCGTCTAAATAGAAACTACACGCTTTAATAAATAAACTGCTCTGTGAGCCCATAAAATACTTAAAGTTTTCTATATTCTCACGAAGTAAATCAAGAAATGGCTTCTTTTGTGAATCAAGAAGATTTCTTTGCTTATACAGGTTGTAAAGCATCTCGTAAAATGCTTTGCTATCGCCAAGCTCATTTTTAATCATTGAATAAGCTAATCGAATCTGACCAATCTTATCAACCCATGCACGAATCGCTTCCATATAGGTTGCATTTTTAGATAAAACACCATTGCTTATTTCAATAATTTCATATTCACAAATAAGCTCATCTATTTTTGCATTGACTGTATCTGTATTCCATACCCAATTGGCAGCATCTGAGCTGAATTTATATTGCAACTGATTGATATACTGACCGCCGTCATTGATTTTTTCAGCAACAGCAGGAAGTTTCCCTCCATCGTATAATTTTAAATACTCAAGCATACCAGATTTGCAATTGTCCTTTGTGAGTATACTCTTCAAGTCATCTACAACGCCCTCATTATCTAAGCATAATTTCCCAATAGTAAGAGCAATGTCATTATCAGACTTCTCGCCTTCCATGTTCTTGTTATTCGCAATGCCACAATAGTTATCAATAAGTTTTGAAACGACATCTTTATCTGTCTTAAAAGTCTTATCGTCAAGCACATACTTGATTACCCAAATAGGGAAGGAAAAACCTTTCATCTGTTCTCGGATTCGTGACCTTGTTTCCGTAACAGAAACACAATACATTTCTGGAATATCGAAAGCAACTGATGTAGCCTTGTTAAAGGCACGTTCTTCTTCCGTCAATGTTACGATAAACTTATCTTTATAACGTTTTTCCGGCGTGTTGTCCTGCTTAATAATTTCAGAAATCATACTGGCAAGCTTTTCCGCATCTAACGGTACTGTTGTTAAATTGTCACTGTAAGAATAAACGCCTTTCGTGTATTCCTTTAAAATAAATCCAAGAATAAAAGCCGTCAGGTTACAAGGCATAAATCCGTATGGTTCTGCTTTCAGCATCTCATATATTGAAGCAATAGAAATACGGTCACTTTTATTAAAAGTTTCGTTAATAAACTCATCTACCGTTTTCTTCAAATCTGCAATATAAGAATGAGAGTTATTCCAATATTCTGGAACTTTCCATGCGCCCTTCAGAGCATTTTCAAGTTTAGTTGCTTCATTACCGGAACGGAATGTCCCTTTTGTTTCTTCGTTAATACCACATGTTGCACCATTTCCCAACGAATTGGCATCATACATTGTATTCAAAACACTTGTATAAGCACCCTCAAGACATTGTGGGTAATGGAATTTATCTATATCAAGCAGATAGATAAACAAATCCTGAATATTCGCCACTCGTTCTCCATTTGTTGCATAGCGAGAGTATACATAGAAATCGCCGCATTTAATTCTCTTCGCCCAATTTGAAAGCACCTCGATAGCATATCCCTCGTATGTCTTTCTCTGGTCTAAATCGCTGTTTCCGATTGCAAGAGACATGGCATAGTTTTCAACAAACTCATTATACTCGCCTTCACCGAGAACACATGTTGAACTATCGATTACAATTGCATTTGATTCAGGATTATTCACAAAGAAATTCTCTATCTTTTTCTTCAATGCACCGCTTTCAGCCGAATCTCTGCCAATAGTTGCAACGGCATAAAGTTTGTTATTAGTTGCACTTGGATTGTTTGCCTTTTTTATTTCACTATCAAAATCTGAGAGCGTAGCATATGCCAATGAATAACGAAGCTTTAATGCACCCGTAAATTCAATAGTAGTACGCAAATTACTACCTGCCATAAATGACATATCTTTTGTAGATTTACCTTTAGCCTGAGCAATGAACGGACCCGGGTCTACACTTGGTCCCATGTTTTTGCAGCAATACGAGAATACATCGCCAGTCAAAGGCGTTCTGGTTACTACATGGTCGTTCAAAAGTTTTTTTGCAATATTCTGTGCCGTAAATTCAAGGTCAGTGCCCTCGAAAGCAAGTGTCAAATTTTTGTTGTTTGGAAGAAAAATATCACGGTTTCCACTCATTCTTTCAGATATAGCCTGAAGCAACAAGATAACCTTGAGTACACGCTTTTCATCTTCCATAAGCTCCTTATCCATTTTCTGAGTATAACAGCTTAAAACCTCTCTTATGCCATCAGCCAATTTCTGGCTGCCTGTTTCATAAAAGAAATTCCATAACATATCAATCGTGACAAATGGATTTTGAGAACTAAAATCATATCTGTCAATAAACCACTGAAATGCTTTAACATCCTCGCCTTCATCATTCTTAATAAAATTGAACATGCTACGGGCTGTAGATGTGTAGTAAATCGAAATATGCTGCAATATAAGGGCTGCATAAGGATGAATCGGTAAAACATTACTTAAATCTTTGTCTGTTAAACCAATTTTTTTGCTTACAGCAGAACGGCTCTGCATAGTACGGTCTTCTAAACTTTTCCTGTGCTTCTCCCATTTCGCAGCTTTATCAACATCATCTGTTACCTTCAATGCCTCATGCATCAATTCAAAAGCTATATTTTCAGGCAATGAAATGTGAATTGGCGAAACAAATCTGTCGAGGATTTTTCGCTTATCTGGGTCTCCATCAGAAAAATAGCCTTCAGCTTTATGTGTAACAATCAAAAGACAGAACGGTGCCGTAGCAGCAAGCTCTGCAACTTGCTGAAAACCAGTAAGATGATGCATGTTATTCTCAAAATACTCTGAAAATTCATCCCAAATGAATACAAGTTCCTTAAGGTTATTCTTTTCGATAATTTCACGTATCCAATCGCAAAGTTCCCCTGTAGTCATGGAAAAGCTTCCCTTTACAACCGGAACTTTAAACACTTTTTTAACCAAAGTATTCAAAGCTTCTTCCTTGAAATTTCTTAATTTTTCAAGAATACTATCCGCAGTATCTCCGTTCAACACTGTCTGATATTTACCCTTAGCATAAATGTCAAAACTCTGCTTATTTTCTTCATCTTCAAAATATCTGATAAGCGAATTCTTCAAAGAAGTACTGGCTACATTTTCAATTCCCGCATCAGCCAATGCTTTCTCTACACCTTCCTGAATAGCAACAACCAAATCCGTATCACTTTGAATATCAGATGAGCCATAACGATGACAAACAAGAATTTTACCTTCGTTTTTCTGTGCAATCAGTTTTTGACAAAGAAAATTATCAAGATTATAACGCTCAAAGTATGCGTTTGTTTCCTCGTCTGAAGCCTCAATGAGTTTCTTTAATGTCAGAACAGCATGAGATTTACCTGTGCCATATGCACCGTCAACCCATACCGATAATTTCTGCTTGCGTGATAGAACATCTACCATTGACTTCAATAGCTTAATGAATGTAGGATGTGGGTAGAATTTTTTCCACAAATCCAGCTGTTCCTCTATTATTTTCTTATCTACCTGTGGAAAATACTCCGGGTCGATATCAAAATACTCTCTGTAACTCATTCTCTTTTCCTCCTCAGAACAGCTCGTTTAAAATTTCATTAGCCGTCTTATCACTTTTGAGTGTAATATTATCCAGACCAAGCGTAAATCTTGCTTCAATCAAATCAGGATAATTAAATGTAAGACCATTCAGGATTTTCTCCATTGTTTCTCGGTTCAATCCAAAAATCTGTGTTGGACTAATTCCAGCACTTTCAACAGATGTATCAAGTAATCTGGTTAATGTGAACTGTCTGTAATTTCCGCATGCCTCAGCAAATTTATAAAGTGCATATAGTATCACTTTTTCGTCTGGATTTTTCCATGAACCTCTAACAAAATAATTCAATGTAATAGTTTCTCTTCCGTTTGATGATACTTTCTCTTCATAATCTATAACACTACCAAGACCAAGTTGCTTTCCAAACGGTGTCTTAATCAAAAATGATTTAAGTGCATCACAAATATTTCTCTTTCCTAAACCAGATTTATCATTTTCCATGACTTCGTCTAATCTAAGTTTTATAGACTCTGGTGTTGATGTCTCACTGAAAGGTATATTCTTTATAAACCATCTAAACTCTTCTGAATCCTCTGCATATACTAGGTTACACATTAGATAAGCCCACATACTCTCATCATCTACTCCAAGAGAAAACATTTTTTCTGCGAACTTGTTCGGCTTATATTTTATATACTTATACTCTTTTCCTTTCAAGGATTTATCTTCGTCTACCAATCCCGCATCTTTAACAAAATTTAAAAATGCATCCTTTTTCTTATTTGGTACTTCGCCATCTCCATCTGATTTCCAAAACGATGACGTTCCCTCATAGTCAAAGTACACTCTCAACCAATTTTCTTTAATACCAAAGCTATAATATCTATCAAGTCCAGTCATGACCTTTGCTCCTATTCTATTTTTTATAGAGTTATATCTCAAACAATGAGAATATATATCGTGGCAGCTAAAGCAATGCTTACACTGATTTGAAATATGCACTCCATTTGCCATATCAATACAACCACTTTTACATTCGGCTGCACAATACCCACAATTAACACAATAAACGCTCTTTATAATCACACTCTTAAAAAGCGACAAAAATTTTATATCTGATTTACTATTTTCAATATTAGGAAACGTAAATTGCTCTCCACCTTCTTGAGTACTTATAGTACGAATTGCATAAGATTTTCCTTCATATGCTATGCTAAATTCACCATCCCCCAAACTAGTAACCTGACCAATAGTCTTTGCCCATTCTTTCCAGTATTCATTCTTTTTCTGTACAGTTATAACATTTTGTCCCTTGACTATTTCAAACACATGCTTATCATGACCGAAACTTAATTCTCTGCCACTTTTTCTAGTACGCCAGTATCCTTGTTCGACAAACCTATCATAATTTTCCTTTGAGAAGTTTTTTCCACTAGTAGTTATTATTTTATTGATAAACAAGTCTGTATCATCGGGATAATTTTTATACTTCATGTAATCATGTTTCCCTTGAGACATAGGACAAACAAGGCAGCCAGCTCTTGTATTACCTTTTTTATATGCATTATTAAAGGTCAAGCCATTTTCATATATGTATAGAAAAAGTTCTGCCGTGTTCCATTCCAGAATAGGATGGCAGCTATATTGCCCAGAATGCTTACCTCCATAACTGATTGCATCATACTCACTTCTAGATAAGCTTTCATCTCCACGAACACCAGTGAATGCCATACCAGTAAAATCAGGTTTTTGTAAAACTTCTCTAAGTTGCATTATCTGCGGCGTAGTTTTATGCACACTACAACACCAACGTATTGTTACAGCTGGCGGTCCAAAGATTTGCCATGTATTCTCAGGTTTTAATTTTGATTTTGCCTGCAAAAACTCAATTTTTTCTTCAGCACAAATTTGTTTTATTTTTTCAACAGTCTCATATGTATCGGGGAATTCCATTCCAGTATCCCCAAATAACACCTTAAAGCAGTTATGAGGAAGTGCTCTTTGAACCAAATCCAAGGCAACGACACTGTCCTTACCACCAGAAAAAGCTACATAAAAAACATCCACCTTGTCTTGATACTCAATAAAAGTATTATATATTTTCTTTATAGTTTCCTGTACAAGCTGCTCCATTAACTGTCGATTCTTATCGACCATAGCAGGTATATCAACAAATCGAAGAGGATAACCTTCCGGCTCCGGGTCTTCAATAAGAACTAATTCCGGAGGTGTATAAAGAGATCCTCCCTTGGTTTTTGCAACGAGTCTTCCTCGATAATAATAATTATTGGCTTCTGCCCACATATATGGGAAACTGTCATTTTTATCATAATCCCAATATTTATCAAACCCTAAAATATCAAGTTCTTTATAATAAACGGGTCTGGGTTCCTTTGAAAATGCCAGTGGCATTGGGGTTAATATATAACCACCGGTAGAACTATCCCATTCGTATGCATACATCCTGTTTATTCCTTCCTGTTCCGAATTTGTGTTGCTTTCCGCATAGCAGTATCTAAGTCCTTATAACTACGCCTTGTAATCATATTAACATCTGCAAGATAATTCAGTGCTTCGCTTTTCTTTAATTCAATTCGGCTTTCAGAAAGCACTGCTGCACAAGCATCCTCAAATTCTTTAATTTTTCCATCTTTTTTAACAATAGCTCCTGCCACATTGTGCAGGGATTGTCCATTATTCAAAAGTACAAACTTTTTGCTATATGAAATCAAAAAGCTCTCTAACATATACTCATTCCATTCATATCCAACAGATGGGAATGCAAGGAAAGAGTCTATCTCACGAATTCTGATGTAATCCTTTGACATAAAGCTCTCAATAACTTTATCGACTGAATCCACATCAAAATTTATCCGTTTTTTTGAGACAAATAAATCGTGACTGACTCGCACTGAAACTTCTGATAAAGCGTCGAAATAAATTACAGTATCTAATTCTTTTGAAAGTATATATATTTCGTCTGCTGTAAACTCTGCATGATGTTTAGCATACAACTGATATACATCTCTCATAGAAAAACTGTCTTTTGGCAGGCTGATAACAGCACCTTCAAAACGAAACCTTCCGCTAAATCGTTGTTCGATTGCATTTCTAATTCCAAGACCTGAAAGGTACAGATTATTTTCAACAAATAATGGAAATTTATCTTGAATCATATTCCAGACATTCGTCCAAATTGCATATTCGTCCTCACTGATAAAACCCTCAATAATCTCTGCAATATTCTCCAGTTCATCATCAGTGATTTCAAAAATATCTGTATGAAAATACTCGCCCTTAGAATTTCGTAAAAATCGAGAATCCGTTTTAATGATTCTGTCAACTCGTTCTTGTGGGATATGTGATAATGTGCTAAAAACATCATCAAGTCTCATTGGTTTACCGGCGGAAAGAAAATATTCTTCAATTTCCTCTGTGTGGTCAATTTTTACATTTCTATCAACCGACATATAATCTGAAAAATAATAATATTTATCTTTCTCAGCCGAATACTCAATATAAGCTTTCAACATTTTTTCGTCTGCCAGTGTAAAACAACTTGCAAAAGCATCTGATAAATCCTGATAAATCGCCTTATAATAAAGCACCGACTTTCCAGTAGAGAAGCAGTTATCAATGTATGCAAACAAAGTTTCCTTTGTGTTGTTATCAATTATTCCCTCAGCAGGAAAAAGTCTGTCTTTATATAGCACTCCACAATAACGCAATCTTTCTTCCAAGGCTTCATCATCAAAAGTGAGAGTTTCATCAAAAAGTGCATCATACATTTCTCTGAAATTTTCAAAATCAATAGAATCAAATTGCATTCCGTTGCGGTATCGTCTTAAAAGAGTGATTTCAAATTTTGACTTATCAAAATCTTTCGGCTGTACTTTTTCAATCTCATTAGCAACCGGAAGTGATGTTTTTTTCACTGATAAAGATTTTCTTTCTTTTGCAGGAAGTTGACCTCCCATTTTTAAGTATTTCTTAAATGCTGCTCTAAATCGGTTATGCTGCTTAGCATTAAACTCCAGAAACTCATTATCTCCCATGAGCTCTCGAATCAGCGTTGATGCGTCTTCAAAACCACAATCATAAATCATGTGCGAGGCATAATTATGATTTTTTGCATATTCCTCGGCTGTTCTTATTGCTGAAACATAACTTCGGCACGAAGCTTCTGCCATTTTCTCATAATTATACAAAAAGTCGAAAAATTGACCATCTGTAACTATGTCCTTTTCTTCTATCTTATATGGTTGTACCTGTTCCCGTAAAACTGAATTGGCATTTTTCCCAAACGAATAAATATCATCCGCCAATTTTGTTGCCCAAGATACATCATTTAGAATACTTATTACCAATTCCTCATCAGTACCATTGCCTAACATGGACATTATTTTTTCTAAAGTCATTCCATTGGGGTCATCGTATACCTTGGAAATATAATAAAGTTTCTGATAGATTTGAGAATATTTACTGTCCGAACTTTGGTTATCTTTAGCTTCAACATTGTCGCCTGAACCCTCTGTTGAGATTTCTACATCAGGAATCTTTATGCCAGACCTCTTTTCGCTTTGCTGCAAAAATTTCTTATATAAAGGTACTGCTTTATCAAGAACAATTGCTGTCTTTTTATGCATCAACCTATATATTTTCATTCCAAGGAGCTTTGATGCAACGGTTATAAATTCATTTTTATTATTCATATCCCAAAAGCTCACTTTACTCAAGCTACGAGAGCAGCAATACTCCGAACCTTCATCAAGTGCATTAACTATTGTATTAGAACTATATTTGCTTATTGGATTAGATGAAAGCCATTGAATAAATTTTTCTCTTGTATTCATATTATTCATAGCCTCCTTGTATCCTATTTGTTCTTTTGCAAGTATGAGTATTTTCTCAAATTCATCTGAATTTAATTTGCTCATTTTTGCCATTTCAATATATAACTTACTAGCTCCCGGTAATCCTTTTTTCCCATCTGTCAAGAGATACTCCATTTTTGTCATCTGAAGTGCAATTCCGTTTTCATTGCGAAACACTTCATCTATGTTAATCCCATTTGCCTTTGCACGTTGTCTAAGCAAATTTGATAATTTATGTACGCACTCTGCTTTATCAATTTTATTGTCACGAATTCTGTTACAAGCATCTATCAACAATGCTACTTCATACTCGTCCCATCCTATCCGAACTGTCATATCAATCCTCTATAATTTGACAAATATCCCCGATATCACAATGGAACACCTTACAAATCCTCATCAGCACTTCCATAGATACCGTTTCATCTTTATTAAACTTTGTTGCAACAGATGATGAAATATCTGCTGCACGCATTAAATCCTGTCTATTCATCTGATTATCAATCATAAGTTTACGAAGCTTATTATAGCTTATTTTCATCTGTAACGCTCCTTTGCTGTACACTTCATTCTTAGTTACAGTTACACGGATACTATTTTATCACATCATGTTCATTTTTTCAAGATGTGTGTGTTGCAACGCCTCATTTCAAGCTATAGTTGTCACTTTTTACAAACACCTATTATTCAATCCCTATGTACCCGATGGCTACTCAACTGAGCAGCCATCTTTTCAATTTTCCAGACACCG
>ENA-OPDH01001377-OPDH01001377.1-human-gut-metagenome-genome-assembly--contig:-NODE-1377-length-17738-cov-2.992026_pt1 | contig 17738 bp, 10 predicted proteins | sample MGYA00241260_ERZ501500 | MGnify/ENA primary metagenome ERZ501500 (study PRJEB25962, sample SAMEA2042519) | human gut metagenome | biome: human gut; feature: human-associated habitat; material: faeces...
CCGGACGGCTTCTGCGTCGCCAGAATCAGGTGGATGCCCAGGCTGCGCCCGATGCGGGAGATGCTGATGAGGTCATCCATGAATTCCTGTTCCTGCTGCTTCAGCTCCGCAAATTCGTCCGAGACGATAATCAGGTGCGACATCGGCTCGCTGACTTCGTGCTTGCGGTACATTGCCTGATACTGATAGATGTTCGGGCTGCTGATGCCGCGCTTCATCTGCAATTCGCTGAAGACCTGCTGCCGCCGCTGCACCTCGCTCTTGATGGATACCATCGCCCGGTGAATACCCTGCCGTCCGCCAAGGTTCGTAATCGTGCCCACGACGTGCGGCAGCTTGCGCAGCGTTTCCGACATGCCGCCGCCCTTGTAGTCAATCAGGATAAAGTTGACTTCCAGAGGCGAATAGTGCGCCGCCAAAGACAGCAGATAAGTGATGATAAATTCCGATTTGCCGGAGCCTGTCGTGCCTGCAATCAGGCCGTGCGGGCCATGCGCCTTTTCGTGAATATCCAGCAGCACCGGGCTGCCGTATTTATCCACCCCAATCGGCGCTGCAAGGCTCTTGATGGGGTTGCTGATTGCCCAGCGGTTGCGCACTTGCAGCTGGTCAACCCGACCGCAGCGCATCATAGCATAGAACGTGAGCATCGACGGGAGCACATTCTCCTTGCCCTCGCTCAAGTGCGTCCGATTCAGGCCGATCGCCAGCTGGCGCACCTGCTCCTCGTCAATCGCCTTGTCCACTTGGAACGCCACCGGCTCGGAGTCGCTCTTGGCAATGTTGCGGTACAAAAGCCCTTGCTGCTCCGAAACCGTCACGACGGAGTGGCACTCGCGCGGCAGTTCGCTCGCCCTGCCCGCCAGTGCAATCACGCTCAAGTGCGTCTGCGGCAGCTCTTCCAAATGGTCGGCAATGTCGCCGCACTGCTCCAGCAGCTCCTTGCTCGCCGCAATCAGGATGCAGTGCGCTGTCGGTGCATCCTCCCCCCTTGTCATGAACTTTTCCAGATACGTTCCCAGCGCGGAAATGCCGTCGCCGCTGGCCGCAATGGCGCGGAAATTGCCCTCGTCATCCCACCCGTGGGGAAACCAGCGGACAAACTCCCACGCGTCCGCCTCCGCCGCATCGTAGAGGAACGCCAGCTTCAAGTCCTGATAGCTGTGCAGGGCGGTCAGCTGCACCAGCATCCGCTGGAGGTAGTGCATCCGCTCCGCATAGTGCCCGATGATGCCGATAATCCGCATATCCAGCAGCGAAACCGTCAGCGGCATTCCCTCAACGAGCCACTGCTGTTCCGCCAGCGAATCCAAGCGCTGCTTCATCCGGTCTTCAGTCATGGAGAAATGCGCCGACGGGAAGCGAATCTTCGCGTTCACCGGCAGCGTCGCCAGCCCCAGCCGCAGGGAGAGGAAATCCGCATGATACGGGGTGCGCTCCCACAGGTTCGGCAGCATTTCCATCACGCGCGTGTAGCTTTCCTGCACATCCGGCGCGGTTTTCAGCTGTTCTTCCCGCTGAAGGACGGATGCCTCGTGAATTTTCCGCACCACGTCATCCAGATACGCCGAATACTTGCTGATTCGCTTTTCTTCGTTCTTCTGGCTCTTATGCTCGGTGTATTTGCGCGTCGCAAACGGGAAAACCATGCTGCTCATCAGCATTCCGCCCGCCATCACCAGCGACGGCAGCGCGCTCATGATGCTACCGCCGTTCGTCTGCACGTTCTGCAGCGATATGAACGCCATCATGATGGAGGACATGCTCATCGTCAACGACGAGCCCATCGTCAGCAGCAGCGGTTGCTCGTTGCGCACCTCCTGCGTCGGCGGTGCATCCACTTCCATTTCCAGCGGCTTCACCTCGCGGTAAATGCGCGGGGAACGGTCAAAGCGCCGCTCGAAGGATTCGCTGCGCTGGATTCCGCCGTTCCGCGCCTTGGCCTTCGGCGCTTCAGGCAGCGTCCCCAGCAGACGCTCGTGAATCGTGACCGGGATGTGCGGCGAATTGATGGCAAGCGACTTGCCCAGATACACCATGCGCAGCCCAAACAGGTCAATCACGTCGCCCACCTGCAGCTGCCGTGATGTGACGCATTTGCCATTGACGAACGTGCCGTTGCTCTCCGCGCCATTGTCGTCCTTGAGCGTCGCCCGCCCGCCCTCGATGCTCAGCAGCACCTGCGTACTGCACAGCAAATCCAGCGGATAGGTAATGTCGCAGTACTCAAAGCCGACGGAGAGGAGGTCATGCGCCGGGAGCGTCAGCAGGCGCACCTGCTGGCTGACCGGCTGGGACAGCAGAAAGAAGATGTTGTCATTCTCCGGCAGTCCCGCCGCCATGATGCGGTAACTCTCGTTGCAGCGCAGCTCGCACTGTTCCACAGGCTGATCGCGGTCAAGCAGGATTCCGGTGGTGGTCGAGTACATCTGCCACATGTCGCCCAGACCTTCCAGTTCAATCAGTGGATGGCGTTCTCCTTCCAAATCCGTGTAAGAAAGAATGTACTTGCCATCCCCCTGATCCGGCAACATCCGTTCACTAATTCCATAGTGTATATGAAATAACTGTAAGTACATTTCGATGGCACCTCTCCGTTATTATTGGGTAACCCGAAGTACTTTATCTCACAGAAACCGATATGTTTTCAACGATTTGTGATATTTGTATTTACTAGGCAAGAGTCTGTCCGGTTCTTTCCCTGCCTTCGTGCCGTACCTCCTTCCCAGCGACTTTATCCATTATATTTGTCCACAGAGTATTCTTATAATTAGTATATCATCCCAGCATATTTCTGTCAACCATTCTTTACTTGAATTTTCATCCTTTTTCCTGTAAGATTGCGTCTCATTATCAGTTGAATTTTTTCATCCCGCTATTTATACTATTTCCAATTAAAAATGCACCACATCCACTGCCGACGAGTAATGCTGATGATTGTATTTTTTGAAAGGTGGCGAATCGTCTCACAAAGGCGGTTCACCACCTTTTCCAACGTGGCAAAGACCTCGTTTCGGAAACCCTGCGTGCGAGGTTCACGCCAAATCTGCTCAATCGGATTCATTTCGGGCGTATAGGGCGGAATATGCAAAATGGTCATATTTTCCGGCACTTCCAGCTTGCTGGACTTATGCCACGTTGCGCCGTCACAAACGACAACCAAAATATCGTTCGGAAATTCATCGTGCAGTCTATTCAGAAAAAGCTGCATACATTTTGTGTTACAATATGGAATCACCAAAAAGAAACTTTCACCCGTCATCGGCTCAACCACACCATAACATACCAATATTCGCGAATATGGTGGCATGGAACGCTCGGACGATGCCCTCTTTTGCACCAGCAACGCTTTGCCTTGTTGATACGCCCAAATCCCGCTTCGTCTTGGAACATCAAGCGTATTCTTTTTGTCTGATTTTGGATTGCCAAAAGCCTTACGGTATCGCTAATTTTTTGAGGCTTCAATCGCCTCGTCGTCCGCCTTTTTGGGATGCTTTGCGCGCAGCATCACCTTGCGCCAGCCGTGCCTTTTTAGCATCGTGTAAATATAACTGTTACCAGTTTCTCTTCCTATTTTATGCATCGAAAGCCTGCTTTATCTCCTTTACTTCCACAATTTTTCCTGCGGAAGCCATCTCCTCGAAGCGGGAAAGCAACGCTTTTTCTTCTTCGATAGTGAGATTTCGGTGATTTTCCTTCTGTTTAGGCTTTATAAATTCTTGCAGTCCACTCTGCATATACTCAGCCACGGTGCGTTTCACTCTTGATTCGGAGCAGTTCATCTGCTTTGCCGTTTCCGAAATGGTTTTGCCACCGAAACGAGTCAAAAGAATGCTCAACTTTTTTGAAACTTTTTTGCTTTTTGTTGCCTTCTCCGCTTCCAGAATCTCTTGATAGCTCTCCGCGTTGATGAGATACTTACGCATCTGTACCACCTCGCTTCCTATTCTATGACATCTTCTTCTAATAGTGCTTGTTGTTCTACACGGCGGAGGGATCCGCAAAGGACAGCGCGTCTTGCTGAAAAAAGCATCCAGAAAAGCATCCAAAACATCAGCGCCCTCACCGGATGGCAAATCCGGCGAGGGCGCTTTATACAGGGTGGTATTACTGAATCGGGTGCTTTTTCTTCGTTTTGCGGATGCGTATCACGCCAATCAGCACAACGAGCAGCCACATGACGACATTGAGCGCAATCAGCCCAATCTGCCAGTAGGGCATAGCATAGCGGTACACAATTCCTTCACCCTTGCCATTCATGGCGTTGGAGTTAGTAACAACGTACAGGATGTTCTTCACAGCCTGCCGCATTGCCGCCAGATGGGTGCTATTGACTGTGCTGCCCGTGGTGGAAGGCAGATAACCCTGCGTCAGGTAAAGGTCGCCACCCGCGCGAATCATCTGATTCGGGGGCATATAGGCATTCTGCACGCTGTAATCGGTGATAACCATGCCCACAAAGCCCCATTCCTTGCGCAGCACGTCGGTCAGCAGGGTGTAGCTGCCGCCCGTCCACACATTGCCGATGCGGTTGAAGGAGGACATGATGCCCTTCGTATCCGCCTGCTTGACGATGATTTCAAACGGCTTCAGATAGATTTCGCGCATTGTCTGCTCATCTGCCCACGTCACCAGCCCGTTTGCGTCGCGGTTCGTCTCTTGGTCATTGAGCACAAAGTGCTTCACATAGGTGTACACGCCCTTGGAGTTTGCACCCTGCACCACGCTCGCGCCCATCAGACCTGTCAAGAGCGGATCTTCGGAGTAATATTCCCAGTTGCGCCCGGAGAAGGGACTGCGATGGATATTGACTGCCGGCGCGTACCAGCCGGAGTAGGTGCGGCCATCGCCGTTGGTGTAGCCGACCAAACCCTCGATGCCAATCATCACGCCCATATCGTGCGCCAGCTGCTTGTTCCACGTTGCCCCAACGACGCACTCGGACACATAGAAGCAGGTGTCATGCACGGACGGGTCGCCCATGAAGTTGGTGAAGCCAGCCGGGCCGTCGGGGTCGATGGTGGCAGGCTTGCCGATGCGGTCAATTTTCGCGGTGTTGAAGTTGCCCGTGCCAATCATGTTCGCCATTTTGTCCACCGTCAGGTAGTCCAAAATGGTTTCCCAGCGCGGGTCGTCGTAATCCGCTGCCCATTTGCCGTCCTCATTCTTTTGCAGCAGTTCGTACAGCTGGATGTACTTGTCCGCCGTCACGCCCTGCTGATATGTCTGCTCAGTGTAGTACGGTTCGTTTTCATCATCATAGGTGAAAGTCATGCTTTGGATGAAGTCGGCATCCACCTCGCGCTCCTCGGCGGTCGGTGCAGCAATGGTCTTGCCGCGGAAGTCCTCGCGCGTCATCAGCGTGGAAACGCCTGTTTCTTCGTCCACAAAATGCTCGCTTATATAATCGAAGCGATTCTCCACGGTGCTGCCTTCCGTCACACCCGCATCGTAGAAGAAGCCATCCGCGGGTATATGGTAGGTGATGCGCAGCGGGTTGTCATTCCAACACTGGTGCGCATTTCTGCCGATGCGGATGGCGTAGTTGCCGCCCTCCACCTCATAGCCCTTATGGCCGTTGTGGTTCGCATCGTCGTAGTCGTAGGATGCCATGCTCTCCACCGGCAGCGACAGCATAACAATATCGGATTCGCCCGGCTGGAGCAGCGCCGTCTTCTCGTACGCACCCAGTGCAACATAGGACTTCTCAATCTGCCCGGCCTTGTACGGCGCGGTGTAGTACAGCTGCACCACGTCTTTGCCCGCCACGCTGCCGGTGTTGGTGACTTTGACCTGCACCTGAATTTCGCCGTCCGCGGTCAGGTCAACAGAATTGTCCGTGGAATCAGCAATTTTCCAGTCGAAGGTCGTATAGCTCAGGCCATAGTCAAACGGGTAAACCACATTTTCCTTGTACCAGTCGTCGTTGCCGAAGTCCGCCTCGTCGTACGCTTTCGTTTCGTAGTAGCGGTAGCCGACGTAGATGCCTTCCTCGTACTCCACATAGTAGTAGCCGGAGCCGGAGCCGCCCAGCATATACTGGTTGCCGCCGTCCGACAGGTTGTCGCCGAAATTCTTGTAGGAGGGATCCGCAGTGAAATCCGTCGCGAAGGTATCCACCAGACGGCCGGAAGGATTGACGCTGCCGTTCAGAATCTTGCCCAGCGCATACCGGAGCTGCCGGGGCTGCCAATCCAAATAGCCGCGTCAATGCCATCCATCTCTTCAATGAAGCCCAGCTCCATCGAAGTCGCACAGTTGATGATGACAACCACCTTGCCGAACTTGCCGCTGCTGACAACCTCGTGAATCAGGTCCTCTTCGTTCTGGTCAAGTTCAAGATAATGTTACCCGTCCTTCGCGCCCGCAACGTTCGCGCCGCCGTAGGAAGTTACCATCGTACGGGGCAGGTCAAAGCCTTCGCTGCCGATGCGGGAGAGGACAAGCAGTGCCACGCCATGGTACGCATCGTAGCTTTTTTTGACTGCGGCGGCGTATTTGGCCTGCGGGGTTTCGTCGATAGCAAGACCCGTCGTGCTCGCGCCGATAGCGGGGTTGGAGTCGCGCCCCTCGCCAGATTCGCTGCTGTTGTAGAAGCTTTCCAGCGTAGGATTTACGTCAAAGCCCGCATTGCGCAAGGCGGTATACAGGCTCATATTATTCGCCGCGTTGCCGCCGCCCGAACCGGATCCGCCGTACACCAGATTGACGGAGTTTTTGCCGAACACGCTGATTTTCACGTTCTGCCCCGTCAGCGGCAGGGCGTTATCCGTGTTTTTCAGCAGCACGAAGCCTTCGTAGGCAATCTCCTCGTTGAGCAGCATCGCCTGCTGGAGCGCAAGCTGCTGCTGCTGCTGGGCGGAGAGCGCATTGCCATTGGCATCCACATCGAAGGATGACACCGTGGGTATGAACTGCTGGAAATCAGAAGTGCTCTTGGTGTAATACTGATAGGCGAAGGGTCGCCGGAGACGAGCACGCTGCGTTCGCGCCCCAATATGGTGGAAACCGTGTTGGAGAGGAATACATTTTGCGTCACAACGACCGATGCGGAGGTGACAACCAGCACAATCACCAGCGACACAATCAGCCAGACGCGGTTGTACTTCCAAATGTGCTTGATGAGTTTCTTCATAGACAGGTTTTCCATCCCTTTCTCGGTATCCGCTCAGCCGGGATGAGTTTTCCCTCACCCCGGCGCATTGAGCCTTATTGGATGTTGTAGGAATAGGGCTGCCACGTCAAGTTTGCCGATGTCTGTACGCGGATGCAGTCGATAATCGGGCCGCCGATGCGTTCGCCGCCGATGCGTTCGCCGCCGATGAGCAGGTTATCGCGAATGACAAGCTGCACCACATTCTCGCCCTCGTTGAGCGTGAGTCCGCTCGACACCGCGTACTCCTTGAACGCACTGACAACGTTCGTTGTGCCGGTCACGGTCATATCCGCATAGTTGATTTCTGTACCGTTGAGCAAAATTCCAAGGTTGGACGGATTGAAGGTCACTGTGCCGATTTCGCTGGACAGGGAGACATACAGCGAAACATCTGACACCTGCTTGTCGCTGTCAAATCGGAAAGTGAACGTCAGCCCGTCCATATAGGTGTAACCCACCGCGCGCATATTGGAAGCATCGGGGAACATCTGAATCATGTTCGCGCCGGATGCGCCGCCCGACCAGCCCGAACCCTGCAGCCCGTCGAGATTGGTTAATTCCGCTTCCATCACGCCGTTCTGCACCGCGCAGGGCTTGTCGTAGATGGTCAGGTAGACCGTCGCCTTGGTAGCGGTGTAGCCTTCTGCTTCCGCATTGACGTAGAAGTAGGTGCGGGCAAAATACTGCTCCGGAACACCAGACACCGTGCCGTCGGACGCAAGGGTCAATCCTGCGGGCATGGTTGAACCGGAAGCAAGACTGTAGGTGATTGGTTTGCCTTGCCGGACTGGACATACATCTGGAAGGAAGCGCCACGCCCACATAGTTGCGCCGTCGTACATATCGGGGTCACCCTTGGCGTCGATGGAAGCAATGATGGCATCGTCGCCGCAGTCCAATTCGTAGGTGGTATAACCATTGTCGTTGCGGTCGCTGTAGTCGTAGGAAGCCATGTCGCGAACCTTCATCGACACGGTGATTTTCTCGGACGAACCCGCCGCCAGCAGGCTGGTCTTGGCGAAGTCCGCCAGCACCACATGCGCCTTTTCGATGCCCTCGTCGTAGTACGGTGCGCTGTAATACAGCTGCGCAACGTCCTTGCCGGGCACGCTGCCGGTGTTGGTCACCTTAACGGTGAAGGTAATCTGCTTGTCAAGGTCATCCGCCGTCAGCAGATAGCCGTTCTCCACGGGCTGGCCGTCCAGCGTCGCGCCGACGACTTCCTTGGTGAAGGTGGTATAAGACAGGCCGTAGCCCAGCGGATACACCACATGCTCGCGATACCAGGAATCATTGCCGGATGCCGCCTTTTCGGTATAGCCGCGCGTCTCCCAGTAGCGGTAGCCGATGTAAATGCCCTCTTCGTAGGCAATCTGGTACTTGCTCGTCACCAGCGCGCCCGACTCATCGTAGAGCTGGTTCGTGACCACGTTGCCGCTCGCATCCAGATACTCCGGCAGCACATTGCCGTCCGCGTCCAGCTTGGTCGCGTTGGCATTGTTCTTGCAGAAGTTCTCCCACGTCGGGTCAGCCTTGAAATCGGCAGCCCACGTATCCACCGTGCGGCCGGAGGGGTTGACTTCGCCGTTCAGGATGCGGCCAATCGGGCCGAAGCCGGACGCACCGGGCATGGACACCCACAGAATCGCGCCGATGCGCTCATCCTTCTCAAGGTCGCCCAGTTCCATAGACGTGCCGGAGTTGATCAGAACGATGACCTTGCTATACTGTGCGCACACCATGTCCAGCAGGTCGCGCTCGTTGTCATTCAGCTCCAGATAATGCTGGGTAGGATCGGAGCGGCCCTCAGTATCCTTGGATTCGCGGGGCAGGTCGAAACCCTCGCCGCCGACGCGGGAGAACATGAACACTGCCGCGTCGCCGTACTCGACAAAGGACGCTTTCAATTCATCATCATAGGCGCTGACGGGTGTTTCGCCGGTCTTATAGCCCGCGCTTTCGCGGGACATGGAGGGCGACGAGCCGCGGCCCTCGCCGGAGCGCGCCGCATCCGCGTAGAACGCCTTCAGCGCGGGGTTGAGCTCAAAGCCGCCAAGTTCCAGACCGTCGTAGAGGGAGTAGCTGCCTACGCCAGTCGAGGCTGCCGATCCGGAACCGCCGTAAACACTCTGGTTCGGATCAGCATTCTTGCCGAAAACGGAAATCTTGCCTGCTGCAAGCGGCAAAGTGCTGTTGATGTTCTTGAGCAGCACCACACCCTCTTCAGCGATTTCCTGATTGACCGCTTCCGCCTGCGCAATGGCCTGCGCCGCGCTCGTTGCGTTGGACATGTACTGCGTGCCCTTGTAGGCATCGCTCTCTGCCAGCGCCGAGGGGCTCATGCCGCCCACGCTGGTCAGCTGCAGCGTTGCGCCAAGCAGTACCGCGCATCCGCGAACGCAGCAGCTTCTGAAAAACTGGGATTTCATATCCGTTCCTCCTTCACATGCCGATTGCATCCCTGCATCGGCTGTTGTTGAGTGTATTATATACGGTCTTTCTGCGTTTGGCGCCTTCATCGCATGAATCATGTCTTTTTTTGCACGAATATCGCCCAAGTCAACAAAATTATTGTGATGTTCCCGCACAGAAAAGACCCACGCCCGCGGGTGCAGGCACAGGTCGGAAAAGGGTGATATTCAATTGTGATTTACTTGATTTTCTCGGCTTCCAGATCTGTCAGCGGCACAGCCGCAGTTCTTGATGGCCATTGGCGGCTTATGCACCGCAGGCGTTGGCGTTGATTGTGTCAATCACGCCCTTAATCCCCTTCCACACTGACAAATCCGTAAACACCTCGATGATGCTGCCCTGATCGATGAATGGTGCTTCCTGTAGAATCGACATATCCTTCATCATGCCGTTATGCACAATGTACTCCACAATTTGATTCACAAAATAGATTTGCCGGCTGTCCAGATTTACATTGGTCAAATAAGCAGAAAATGCTTCTTTTGCGGCATTCATATCCAGCCCGACGATTTCGCGGATGAACTCGCCCAGCGGCTTCTTTCCGTACTCGGCTTCGTAATCCTGCTTTGTTCCGACTTCGCTCCAGAGAATTTCCTCCAGCTGGGTGATGTCGCTGTCCGTCAGCGGAACATTCATCTTGAGTTTCGCAATCGCCAATTCATTCTGATGTTGGCGGACGTAAAACTCAGCCCGCATTTTGTAATTTTGCAAGTCGTCGTTTTCCAATTCCGACTGTTTCCATTCAATAGAAAGGATTTCATCACCAAAGCCTGTTTCGTAAGCGGATTGCTCGTTTGTGATGTATTTCATCAAATCACGCAGGGCTTTGCGGATTTTCTCCAATTCATCCACTCCCGTATTTTCCACATAATCGGTATGCAGTATTTTCTCCAGCAGTGCCGATTGTGCCGCAATTTCCGGCACATTGGCGATTTTGCTGAGCGCCTCCGCCTTTTTCAGCAGGTCGTGATGCGCCCGATTGTACGGCAGTCCCGCGAGATGCGCCAGCTCCATGCCGTACAAGAGCGCGTCAAAGCGCAGCGCCTTCGGGTCATCCGGCTCCGGCAAAAGCAGAGGCGCTAACTCCTGCTGCATCATCAGCGTGTCCTCGTAGCTCAATGACTGATATCGGTTCGGGCTTGTATACAATTCAACGAATTTCAGATGCTGTTTGACGGCGAAGTTGTCTTGGTTCAATTCCGATACTTTGCGCACCATGTCATCCACCAAAGTTTGACGGAATGCGGACAATTCGTCGGTTTTGTACACTGCGTCCTGCAATTTGAACGCCATTTGTGCCTTCAACGAAAAAAGCGCCCCTTGAAGCGAGCGTGCGCTGGCATTGGCATTGCCTTTGCTCATGCGGAAAAACTCGAAGTTTCCGCAGAAGTCGAAAATATAGAACTTGTCCTTGTCTTTGCCGTCAATCAACCCCGGAGAGAGGCGCGTGCCGCGGCCTATCATCTGCCAGAATTTTGCCTTGCTCATCACCTTCTTGAAGAACACAAGGTTTAACACTTCCGGCACGTCGATGCCCGTATCGAGCATATCCACCGAAATAGCAATCTGCGGCAGTTTCTGCGGGTCGGAAAACTCGTCGATAGCGCTCTGCGCATAAGTCATGTAGTTGTCGATTACCTTCGCATAGCCGTACAAATGCGGATATTCGCGGTTGAAAATCTCCAAGATTTTCTCCGCGTGCGTGTGATTCTTGGCGAAAATGATGCTCTTGCCGATTTTGCTGCCGTAGTCAATTTTCAGCCCGTCGGTCATCAGCATATTCAGCACCTTGCGAATGGTATCCTCATTAAATACCCATTCGTTTAACGCGGATGGCATCACGCATTCCGGCACATCGCCGTTTTCATCCGCAAATTTCGCCTCGTATTCCTCTTTCTCCTCGTCGGTCAATTCGTCGTATACAATGCCCTGCTGAATGAACTTCAGCGTCGTTTCTACCGATACGAAGTCGCACAGATAGCCGTCTTTGACTGCCTGCGCTAATTCATAGCCATACGTCGGCGCACCGTTGCCCAAATCAAAAAGTGCATAAGTATTCTTGTCGATTTCATCCTTCGGCGTCGCCGTCAAACCAACCAAGGGCGCATCAAAGTAGGTAAAAATGTCGCGATATTTGTTGTAGATAGAGCGGTGCGCCTCGTCGCAGATGACCAAATCAAAGTGCCCGACCGTGAACAGCTTGCCTTCCGCATCCTCAATGGCGTCGATGCAGTTCATCATCGTCTGGTAGGTCGAGAAGACGCAGTGCGCCGTGGTATTGTCCCGCTCTTCGCAGAGATTCGTAACCGAAAGTTCCGGCAGCAGGTTCACGAAGCTGCGTTTCGCCTGCGTGACCAGCGAGTTTCTATCCGCCAGAAACAGGATATTCTTCACCCAGCCGTGTTCCAGCAGCACCTTGCACAGCGCAATCACCGTGCGCGTTTTGCCCGAACCTGTCGCCATTACCAGCAGTGCTTTGCGGCGGTTGCGCGCATCAAAAGTGTTGCAAACAGCCTTGATTGCGTTCTCCTGATAGTACCGTCCGGCGATGTTCTCGTCCACCACAATATTGTTCAAATGCGTGCGCATCCGCAGCAGGTTGAACCACTTCTCCAAATCGCGCTTTGACCAGATAGCGGCGCACTTGCGCTCCGGATACTGCCCGTCGTCGATTTTCGTTTCAAACCCGTTGGTTAAGAAGATTACTGGACGCCGCCCCTGCTGCTTCTCGATAATATCCGCATACAGTTTCGCCTGCTGCCGCCCCACCGCCGGATCCACGCAGGAGCGCTTCGCCTCCACAATCGCCAGCGCCTTGCCATCGTCGCCGTACAAGACATAATCCGCATAGCCCGTCTCGCTCTTGTTCGGCATACCGGGCAGCTTGACCTCGTTCAGCCAATTCTTTCCCTCAACCCAGCCGGCATCCTGCAGCATTGCATCAATATACAGTTTTCGCGTCTTGTATTCGGAAATTTCCAGCGGCTTCGGCACATACGTCTGATGCTGCTCTTCGCGGCGCTGCGTCAGCTGTTCCTTGAGTGCGGCATTCTCTTTGATGAGCGCATCCAGCTTGCGCGCGGCGTCCTCGTCCACCGCGGGCGGGGTCGGCTGTGCGCTCTGCTCCGCCAGCAAAGCGGGATTAAAGGTGTGTTCGGTGTAATTTTCGCCGTAGCAGTACGCCAGAAAATCGAAAAAAACGAACAGGTCTTGCAGACACAGCACCGCCTGTTCGCGGGTGATGACCTTGCCGCCGTGCGCGGCGTTGTTGCCCATGCGGCGGATGAAATCCAAGCGAAAAATCAGCTGCTCATCCACGATGCCGCGGAACTCCTCGGTATTGATGAGGGTGACGAGCTTATCATCCCACGGCATGACCAGCGACCCGTCCACCGCATACATCCACTTGACCGCCGCCTCCATCGCCCGGCGGCAGTTGAGGACGCACGCTGCGGGGTCGATGGACAGGATTTTCTCCGCGGATTCGGCGATTGGGGCGAACGCGGCGAAGGACGGGATGGAGAGGTAGGGGGAGAAATTGGACATGAGAGTTCACCTCTTTATTGACTATTGAATGAAAATGCTCTTATTTGCTTTCCTTATACAGCTTTACAAGCAACACAGAATTAACGGCTACCAACCCCAGCACATAATCAACCAGACAGTCAGGTGCTTCCGTTATTTCGCTACCTTGCCCGTGTCCAGCTACTTTATTGCGAACAGTCGGCGCACCACTTTTTAAAGTTTCAATAACCTTATTCAAGTGATTATTCATATATTCCGGAAAAAAACAGTTGTCTTTCAAAGTATCTAATAAATTTTTTGCTGCAAGATTTTTTGCATCAATATTATATTTCTTTTCGCAAATGGTTTTCATTACGCTCTCAAAGCACTTTCCAGCATTGAGAATTGCGTCTTTGTTGTTGCCCGCGCGCCTCGCCTCAAAAGCATTGCGATATTCTTCCTCTGCACCAGCAAACTCTTTATCACACAGAAGTTGCAGAGCGGGTTTTACATATTGTGCATGAACAACTTGATCATCAATTCTTACAAGTTGACCATTTATTACTTCGTATCCCAGATTATGTTGTTTGAATCTATCATTCAGTTCTTTGAATAATTTATTGATAGTTTGTATTTTTTGTTCACTTAGATATGCTCTTCCTCTGGGATTTTGGATAAAACGATAAAGTGCAGAACATACAAAATCAATTAAATCAAGTAGTTCAGATGTTGGTGCGCTATCAATATACTCGGAAAAGTTTAATTCAACGCCATTGCGCAAGTCACTATCATGTATTCCCAAATGTTTCAAGCCTTTTTCTCGGCAGTACTCATTATCTAACGTTCTCAATATATCCATTCGTGTGTGTTCATCATATCTCCCAATGTCTGAAATTATACGAAAGAACTGATTTCTAAAACTTTCCGGCAAATCATCATATTGTAACACATCAGAAACTTCTTCCCCTCGCTGCCTTTGCGAAAAAAACTTGTAAAACATACCCTCACTCCTTTACCCAAAGTACTCTTGCATCAGCGCAAGTTTTTCCAGTTCCATTTTATCAAGAATCTTCTGAATTGTCAATTTCGTTTTGTCAATTTTTTCGACATAAGATTCATATTCTTCTTGTAGCTTCAAACTTGGGATTCTGATAGTGAGGTTCGCGATGCTCTTTGTATTAACGACATTTTGGGTTGAACCTACTAAAGTTCTATTAATCTGTTCCTTTATCGCGGGCGAATTTATGAGTTCCGCCAAAAATCTTGATTTCGCAACAGTTTGATTCGGTACAATAACTACCGCATTTAAGCACTGCGCTTCTGAACCTTCATATACACTTGCTTGCCCGTTTGAGCCATGCCGTGCTATGAGCAAATCTCCATTGTGAATTTGCGATTTCATATTCCTTTTATTAAATTCCGATGTTACATATTTTAAATTACGCATATCGATACCATGGTTTGTAATGTTACCGGTTCGAATCATTGGAATACCTTTTTCGTCAGTATAATACTTTTCACAAGTACCAACAAATCCAACCTTTACACGTTCTGTGATTTTCTCAACAGTTGTTTCATCACCGAGTTCAGCAGAATCCATCATCTCTTTAAATCGAGATTGCACCATCACCTCCAATTTCTCCAGCATTTTCCTGCACACTTCAATTCCCTCCGACACCTTATCAAGCGTATCAGCGATATGGTGTTGCAATTGAAAATCAACATCAGGAATGTCGAAGCTGTTGAGGTATTGGTCGAGTTTTAGGTTGTGCAAGCCTGTTGTTTTATTTTCGTATTGTCTCGTTCCACCAAAGCTATAATTGGCAAAGAGGGCATAAAACACATATCGCGGATACCATTTTGTCTGGTCTACGACACGCAAAAGCCCAGTGAAATTGTTGATTAAGTACTTATTCTCTTCTGAATCGAAGTAAACAACACGACCAACGGGTTTTGTATCACTGCCACCAGATTTTTCAATAATAATATCGCCCGGTCTTAAAAACTTCTTTGATAAATCCTTCGTCGGAATATCTCGTAAAACCACATTGGCAAAGTTAATAACCCCGGTGTCTGTAAAATTCGTGGTTCGCAGTACCGGAATACCATTGCCATCTTCGCAATCGTTCCCCCATTCCCCCGAAATAGCTTTTCCAGTAATATCAATTAGCTTCATCCCGTCATCCCCCTCTATCAATCGGTGACAAACTGTCACCAGTTGCGAATTTTCTGCAAGCGCCGCGCATTTTCAGCGAACCATCCCCCTCAATTCCTCCAAGACCTCCCCCAGCCGTGCCATATGCGCATCAATCTGCGCCATAATCTCCTGCGTCGATGGGTACTCCACCGCCTGATATTCGGTCTTTTTGTACTTGTTGATGCTCAGGTCGTAGCCGTTCGCGGCAATTTCTTCCTTCGGCACAAAGAAGCTCTTGTCCGTGCGCTGGCGAGTTTCCTCCGCTTCGAGGGCGTGGAAGCGCGCCACAATGTCGGGAATGTCGTTGTCGGGGGTGGGCGTGCGCTTGTCGTCGAGGGTGAGGCCGTCCGCCTGCATGTCGTAGAACCACACCTTGTCCGTGCCGCCATGCACGGTCTTGGTGAAAATCAAAATCGCGGTGGATACGCCCGCATAGGGCTTGAACACGCCGCTGGGCATCGAAATCACCGCTTCCAGACGGTTGTTGTCGATGATTTCCTGCCGAATCGCCTTGTGCGCCGCCGATGAGCCGAACAGCACGCCGTCCGGCACGATGCACGCGCAGCGCCCGCCGACTTTCAGCATCTTCACGAACAGGGCGAGGAACAGCAGCTCCGTCTTTTTCGTCTTGCAGACTTTCAGCAGGTCGGCGCTGACGATGTCGTAATCCAGCGACCCCTTGAACGGCGGATTCGCCAGAATCAGCGTGTAGCGCCCGCGGTCGGTGTTCTGGTCGGACAGGCTGTCGCGGTACTCGATGCACGGGTTATCCACGCCGTGGGTCATCATGTTCATGGCGCCGATGCGCAGCATGGTGCGGTCCATGTCGTAGCCGTGGAACATGCTGTTCATATAGTGCGCCTTGTTCTGCCGATTGAAGAGGACTTCCTGCTTGCGGTTTGCTTTCAGGTACTCGCTCGCCGCCACCAGAAAGCCGGATGTGCCGCACGCTGGGTCGCAGATGATTTCGTCCGCGCGCGGTGCCATCATGTCCACCATCATGCGGATGATATGGCGCGGTGTGCGGAACTGCCCGTTGACTCCCGCCGTCGCCAGCTTGCTCAGCAGATATTCGTATACGTCGCCGCGGGTGTCCGCGCTTTGCAGGTGCGCCATCTGCTCGTAGATGACATCCATCGCGCTGACGATTTTGTCCAGCATCAGCGGCGTCGGCACCTTGAAAATCGCGTCGCCCATGTACTTCGAGTACGCGCTGTTCTTGTCGCCGTGCAGCCCCTTGATGAACGGGAACACAAACTCCTGCACCACGCTGTACATCTTTCCCGCCGGGAAATCGCGGAAAACGCTCCATTTAAGCTGCGCGCCGTCGATGGTGCGGTCGCCAATCTGCACGCCGCCTTGGAAGATGCTCGTGTACGGCAGCCCCAGCATCGCGCATTCCTTCGCCTTGATGTTGTCGCTGTCATCCAGATCGTGGATGAACATCAGGTACGTCATCTGCTCAATCACGTCCAGCGGGTTCGTCAGCCCGCCCGTCCAGAAGATTTCCCACAGCCCGTCAATCTTGTTCTTCAGTTCCCCCGTAATCATGCCGTTCGTTCCTTTCTGTATGCTGATACGGATAGCACGCGCCGCCCGCAAAACTTGCTTTCCTGATTCCAAGGAATAGTATAGCACAGGCTGCTTCGGAAAGCAATTCGGCAGATAAAAGCGCACGCCAAAACTCCGGCGCTCCCCCATTTTCTCAATGGTGCGCCGGAGTTTTCGTCCTATCCTATTTTGCTCTTCCCGTCCCGCTGTGATCCGTCGCGAACGTGACCTCTTTCACCTGCTTTTTCCTTGAATGCAGGCGTTTTTCCGCCAGAAGCCGCGCAAATTCGCCCTCGTCAATCGGCAGGGACACGGGCTTGCCTGTCCACGAGGAAAGGTGCATGGCGTTGGACAGCATCAGCGCGCGGATACCCTCTGCGCCGTCCGCCACCAGCGGCGTGCCGTGCAGGATATGCGCCGCAAAAGCGTTCAGCACACCGACGTGCTGCGGATTCTCCCCGTCCAGCGGCAAAATCTCCACCTGCACCTCAGCGTGAGGATATGCGGATGCGCTTCGGCGGTAATAGGCGGATGCGCTCTGCGGCAAGCGCCATAGCGTCAGCTGACCGTTTTCGCAGACGACTTTGCCGCGGTCACAGGCGATTTCCAGCCGATTCGTGCCGGGCAGTTCCCCGGTAGAGGCGATAAAAACGCCCGTCGCGCCGCCCGGAAATTCCAGATAGGCGGTCACGTCGTCCTCCACCTCAATGTCGTGCCATTTGCCCTCGTGGCAGAACGCGCGCACCGTTGTCGGCAATCCGCAGAGCCATTGCAGCAAATCCAGCTGATGCGGGCATTGGTTGAGCAGCACGCCGCCGCCCTCGCCCGTCCACGTTGCGCGCCAAGCCCCGGAATCGT
>ENA-OPDH01001394-OPDH01001394.1-human-gut-metagenome-genome-assembly--contig:-NODE-1394-length-17602-cov-3.298456_pt1 | contig 17602 bp, 14 predicted proteins | sample MGYA00241260_ERZ501500 | MGnify/ENA primary metagenome ERZ501500 (study PRJEB25962, sample SAMEA2042519) | human gut metagenome | biome: human gut; feature: human-associated habitat; material: faeces...
GAGGATGAGCTGAATATCAAGAAAGTAAGCTTCATCGAGGATGTCAGTGCATATACAAATTACAGCTTCAAACCGCAGCTTCGTACCGTAGGACCGAAATATGGTAAATTCCTGGGCAAGATCAAAGCTGCCCTGGAAAATATTGACGGACACGCAGCAATGGCACAGCTGAAAAAAGAAGGTTCCATCACTTTATCTGAAGTGGATGATAGCATCGTTCTGACAGAAGAAGACTTACTGATTTCCGTAGCTCAGACAGAAGGATTTGCTACTGAGACCGGAAATGACATCACTGTTGTACTGAATACAAAACTGACACCGGAGCTGATTGAGGAAGGCTTTGTCCGCGAGATCATCAGTAAGGTACAGACAATGCGTAAAGAGGCAGGATTTGAAGTAATGGATAAGATTGTCCTTTCCTTCAAAGCAGAGAAAACAATCTGTGAAGTATTTGCAGCACACAAAGAAGAAATTCAGAGTGAAGTACTTGCGGTAGATATCAAAGAAGGCGCATTAGAAGGCTACCAGAAAGAGTGGAATATCAACGGCCACAAGGTTGAGTTAGGAGTGGAAAAACAGTAATGAAAAATATTTTATTTGACAAAAAAGAATTCATTAAATGTGTAAAAGACAATGTGAAAACACTTTACCGCAAAACCATGGAGGAGGCTTCCGAACAGGAAGTCTTCCAGGCGGTGTCTTATGCTGTAAAAGATGTTATCATTGACAACTGGCTTGCTACCCAGCAGACGTTCGACAAAGAAGATCCGAAGATGGTATATTACATGTCTATGGAGTTTCTGATGGGTCGTGCCCTCGGTAACAACCTGATCAATCTGACCGCATACAAGGAAGTAAAAGAAGCACTGGATGAAATCGGATTTGATCTGAATATGATCGAAGACCAGGAGCCGGATCCGGCACTTGGAAACGGTGGTCTGGGCCGTCTGGCTGCATGTTTTATGGATTCCCTTGCTACGCTTGGTTACGCTGCTTACGGATGTGGTATCCGTTATCGTTACGGTATGTTCAAACAGAAGATCAAAGACGGTTATCAGGTGGAAGTACCGGATAACTGGCTGAAAAACGGTTATCCTTTTGAGCTGCGCAGACCGGAGCATTCTTTTGAAGTCAAATTCGGTGGTTATGTACAGGCTGAGCCGGCTGAGAACGGACGGACAAAATTCGTTCAGAAAAATTATCAGTCCGTACTGGCTGTTCCGTATGATATGCCGATCGTTGGATACAACAACAATATGGTAAACACACTGATGATCTGGGATGCTGAGCCGATGGAATGTTTTGAGCTGGATTCCTTTGACAAAGGTGATTACAGAAAAGCCGTTGAGCAGGAAAACCTTGCAAGAAACCTGGTAGAAGTTCTCTATCCGAACGACAACCATATCCAGGGTAAAGAGCTGCGTCTGAAACAGCAGTATTTCTTCGTATCTGCCAGTGTACAGCGTGCCGTAGCCCGTTATAAAAAATATCATCCGGATATCCACAAACTTTCTGAGAAAGTAACCATCCAGATGAACGATACACACCCAACCGTAGCAGTTGCAGAGCTGATGAGAATCCTTCTGGATGAGGAAGGTCTGACCTGGGATGAGGCATGGGCGATCACAACGAAGACCTGTGCATACACCAACCATACCATCATGGCAGAAGCATTGGAAAAATGGCCGATTGAAATCTTCTCCCGTCTGCTTCCGCGTATTTATCAGATCGTTGAGGAGATCAACCGCAGATTCCTTCTGGAAGTAGAAGAGGAATATCCGGGAAATCAGTATAAAAAAGACAAAATGGCGATCATTCATGACGGACAGGTCAAAATGGCACACCTTGCTATCGTTGCAGGTTACTCTGTAAACGGTGTAGCGAGACTGCATACAGAAATCCTGAAAAAACAGGAGTTAAAAGATTTCTACGAGTTATTCCCGCAGAAATTTAACAACAAGACAAACGGTATCACACAGCGTCGTTTCCTGTATCACGGAAATCCGCTGCTGGCTGAGTGGGTATCCAACAAGATCGGAAACGATTGGATCACAGATTTAAGCCACATGGAAAAACTTGCTGTCTATGTAGATGATCCAAAAGCACAGCAGGAATTCATGCAGATCAAATATCAGAACAAGCTGCGTCTTGCAAAATACATCCAGGAGCACAACGGCATTGAAGTAGATCCGCGTTCCATCTTTGATGTACAGGTAAAACGTCTGCATGAGTACAAACGTCAGCTGATGAACATTCTTCATGTTATGTATCTGTACAACAAGATCAAAGAGCATCCGGATATGGAATTCTATCCAAGAACCTTCATCTTTGGTGCAAAAGCAGCTGCCGGTTACAAAAATGCAAAACTGACGATTAAGCTGATCAACGCTGTAGCTGAGGTGATCAACCATGATGCAAGTATTGACAACAAGCTGAAAGTTGTATTTATCGAAGATTATAAAGTATCCAATGCTGAGTGGATCTTTGCAGCAGCAGATGTCAGCGAGCAGATTTCTACTGCAAGTAAAGAAGCATCCGGAACCGGTAACATGAAATTTATGTTAAACGGTGCTGCAACAATTGGAACAATGGACGGTGCAAACGTAGAGATGGCTGAGGAAGTCGGCAAAGAGAATATGTTTATCTTTGGTATGAGTTCCGATGAAGTCATCGCGCATGAGCAGAACCGCGATTACAATCCGATGGATATCTTTAATCAGGATCAGGAAATCCGTCAGGTATTGATGCAGCTCATCAACGGATTCTATTCCGGAAATGATACAGAACTGTTCCGTGATCTGTACAACTCACTGCTCAATACACAGTGCACACAGTTCGCTGATACTTACTTCTGCCTGAAAGACTTCCGTTCTTACGCAGAGGCTCAGGAGCGTGTGGAGAAAGCTTACAGAGACGAGAAAGGCTGGGCAAAACTCGTTATGCTGAATGTGGCACATGTTGGAAAATTCTCTTCTGACAGAACCATTCAGGAGTATGTAGATGATATCTGGCATCTTGATAAAGTAAAAGTAACTGTAACAGAGCAGTAAATTCGAGTTGAACGTAGGTGAAACTTGGCGCGTGATTCTGATCAGTGTAAGCTGACGTATTCTTATTAGAATCACTGTGCATTTTAAGTTGGTATACTGTCTGCCGTACACAGAGTGCCCCACCCGATATAGGGATTGGGGTATTCCGTGAAGGCAGGCAGTTTTTTTGTGCCCCGAATCAGGTAAGCTTTTACTTTTTCACTGTACAGGTAGGGATCATTGCCTCGCACAATCCCCCATTCCATCAGCAGGGCACAGCCTCCTGTGACAAAAGGAGCGGCCATGGAAGTACCGCTTTTTGATGTATAGCCACCGCCGGGAGCGGCAGAAATGATATTGACGCCGGGAGCTGCCAGATCCGGTTTGATCCGGTGTTCCATCCGGGTAAATCCACGCCCGGAAAAGGCGGCATAACTGTTGAAAGCAGCATTATAGGCACCTACCGAAATAACTTTGGCAGCAGTCGAGGGAATCGTGAGCGTAGTGGTTTCTGTCGGATATAAGAATCCGGTGCCGCTGCCGATTACGGACTCTCCCGGAAGCCACAGGTCATAGGAACCGGCGGTGATGCGGCGGGGATTAAGCGTCAGTTCCCAGATACCGGCATCTATGTAGCTTCCCCGGGGAAGAAAATCCAGATAGATTTCCTGGCTGATGCTGTAGGGGCTTGGTTTTCCGTAATACACCAGAAGTTCGGTCGTTCCGGCGGTAAATCGATAGGTGCCAAGCCGTTCCTGAAATGGCCCGACAATCGTGCCGTTCGGATGGCGCAGGGTTACTTCAATTTCATCCGCGTAAGATTTCCAGAGCTGGAGATTCAGACCGGATTCATAATCACTGACCGAAAATGGAATGGTGACGGGGGAACTATTTGTGAGAAATGATCCGGAAGTGTGAATCCGGGAAGCACCTTCGTTTCCGGTGCCGGTGACAATGCAGGACTTCCAATAAGAAGATACATTATCAAGGTAAGTTTCCAGCAGGGTTGCACCGTCATGGGAACCGTAATTATTGCCAAAACTTAAGTTGATGGCTACAGGCATCTGCCATGAAAACGCTTTTTGCAGGACATAATCTACCGCACGCATCAGTTCCGTAGTGCGGGGAAAACCATCCGGATCGGAAATGCCAAGTTTTACGATCAAAAGGGAACTTAGCGGGGCAACACCGCGGTACTGGCCGTCCGATGCACGTCCGTTTCCGGCAGCAATTCCGGCTACATGTGTGCCGTGGCCAGATAAGTCCCGGCTTGGGACAAGTTGGTATCGTTCCTGAGACGAGGGTGCCTGCAGGGCTTCGTTGATTTCAGCTTGCGTGAAAATGCGGTCAAGGCTCTGATCCCAAAGTTCAAGGATCCGGGTGGTGCCGTCTGCGTTGCAGAAATCCGGGTGGGCGTAGTCAATGCCGGAGTCGATGATGGCAGTGATGATACCGGAACCATAGAGATTGTTTCGTTCTGGAGCAGGTGTTGTCTGAAGTGGCGTGATACAGGAAGCCGATCGCCCGCTATTGACAGCAAAAAAGAGCCGTTTCGGTTTTTCCATGTATTCAATTTCCGGGCGTTCTGATAAGGCATCCAGAAGATCGGCAGGTACTGTCAGAATGCCATATCCATTTAATAACGGATGGATCGTGATCTGTGGAAACAGTTCAGGAAGCAGATCAAAGCCACCGGAGGCTTTCACAATCACTTCCCAGCTGCGGGATGCAGTATCATATCCAACATTCAGTTCTAAAGATTTTTCACGTTCTTCCGGTGTGGCGTTCAATGCCAGATTCAGGAGATTTTCTAATTTTTCATTATTCATGATAGCAGATTCCTTTCCTGAAAGTTTTAAAAACTGTAATCATATGATTTGGGTGTCAAAACACCCAAATCTTGATTATACGGATTGCTCCGTGCTTTCATATTATTGTATATGTGCAAAATGTAGAAAATACATCCGGAGCAAGATTATTTTGAAAGAAATGTATCGTCTACAGCCCTTGAATTTAGCGGGAAAACTCTGACTTTTTTCTTGTGAAAATTTTTCGTCAATATGCACAACGCCAAAAAAACGGGTATACATCAATTGACAGTGATATTACTGTAGAATATAATTTGCACTATATTAATCGTTTCGTATTGGCCAGTAATCAGACGATAGTAAAAATTTACAGGAAGGCAGCAAGGAGAAAAAGTTTATGAAAACAAAATTGCAGAAATATTTTCCGGATTTAATTCGAAGCAGGGAAGCGGTGGAACATGAAATTGCTCAGAGAACAGGATTGACCTTGATTTATAATAGCTGGACAAAAGAGCGACAGCAGGAATTTTTAGACTTTTGCACAGGAGTCAAAGGAATTAATGTAATGTATGATTTTGTGAGTAAATCTGTTTTAAATCCTGATGCGGCACCGGAACGTTTGAATGATCTGTTATCTGTTTTATTGAAACAAAAAGTCAGAATTAAAAGTGTTCTTCCATTGGAGGGAGGACATATCGCAGATGATCAGACACTTGTCATTATGGACTTGTTGGTAGAACTGGAAGATGGAAGACTGGCTGATTTTGAAATTCAGAAAATAGGATATAAATTTCCGGGAGAGCGTGCTGCATGCTATGTAGCTGATTTATTACTGCGTCAGTATAAGAGAATTCGTAGTCAGAGTAAAAAGAATATTTTGAATTATCATGATATTAAGGATGTATATGCGATTGTTTTATTTGAAAGAAGTTCAAAAGAATTTCATGAATTTCCAAATGTTTATCTACATCGTTTTAAACAAAAATCTGACAGTGGATTAGAATTGAATCTTTTACAGAATTTTATTTTTATTCCGCTTGACATCTATCAGAAAATTCAGCACAATAAAGGTGAAAATGACAACAAGTTAATTGAAACCCGGTTGGATGCATGGCTGAATTTTTTTAGTAGTGATGATCCGGAAATTATCATAGAAATATGTGAAAAATATCCGGATTTTAAGGAAATGTATCAGGAAATCTATGTGATCTGCCGGAATCTGGAGGGCGTGATGACAATGTTTTCAGAAGAATTGAGACAGTTGGATAAGAATACAGTACGTTTGATGATTGATGATCTGCAAAATGAGTTGGATCAGGCGCAGGGAATGTTGGATTTGACGCAGGAAGAACTGGATCAGAAAAACGAAGAACTGAATCAGAAAAAAGAAGAACTGGATCAGAAAAGAGAAGAACTGGATCAGAAAAAAGAAGAACTGGATCAGAAAAAAGAAGAACTGGATCAGAAGAACGAAGAACTGAATCAGAGAAACGAAGAGTTAGATCAGGTAAAAAGAGAAGCCGCACAGAGTGCAAAGCGTGGAGAATTAACGACTCTGATAAGACAATGCGTTAAAAAAATGCAAAAAGGTACTTCTGTGGAAGATATTGCAGACATGTTGGAAGAGGATTTTTCCGTAATTCAGAGTATCTGCAATATTGCAGAAAAATATGCACCGGAGTACGAAGTTGAAAAAATATGTAACGAAGTGGAAAACATGCTGTGAAATCGATGTTTTGTGGAGACTGAGGCATTCGAGGATTGCATAAAAGTGTAGCAGTGGAGCAATCCTGATATGTGAATAAGTATTTATGTGTTGACGTGTGAAAAAAATATGGTAAATGTAATTAGGTGTTAGAAATAACTAAAAAAGAATCCTGAGAAAAGGGGGTTCTTTTTTATTAATACAAAGTTGTACATATCTAATCTGAAAGAGATGAGTATATATGAATGATGTGGCACAGGTTACATTCAGCAGCTTTGATACCGGACGGCATCCATCGGGAAAGAGACAGCAAGAGCGATTTTGTCATGGATTTGTACTTGGATTGCTGGCAGAACTTCGGGACCGGTATGTGTTGAAGGAAAAATATTATTGATCGGGGGACGATAAAGAATGAATATAAAAATCATAGACGAAAAAGAACAATTTGCGCAGTGTGAAACATTTGAAATCACACATCTTTTATGGGGGACAAAAGCAATTCCAAAAACATATGGAAAAATTGCCTGTTGGAAAGAGCATGGATTTCTGGTGGAAATGACCTGTGAAGAAGCAGATCCGCTCCGGACCTATCTCAAAATGAATGATCCGGTGAGCCAGGACAGTGGAATGGAGGCATTTCTTGGTTTCTGGTCAGAAGAGACACCTTTGTATGTCAATGTGGAGATGAATGCAAACGGAGCCACATTGATACAGTCTGGGACAGAGCGTACGGATCGGACATTTTTCACAGAAGAGCAGATCAGAATTTGTCAGCCGCAGGCGGTCATTGAAAAGAATTGCTGGAAAATCTGTTTCTTTCTGCCGTTAGAACTGCTGGAAGAAATTGGTGGTCCGATTCCGCAAATTGCCGGTACAAAAATTGCCTGTAATTTTTACAAAGTGTGTGAAGGCGGTAATGCCGAACAGATTCATTATGCAAGTTATTCGCCGGTAGATGTGCCGGAACCGGATTTTCACAGGCCGGAATTTTTTGAAACCGGAGAATTGCAATAAATCTGCATGGAAGAACAGTAAATTCAGATTGAAGCGGATGAAATCAGTAAATAAAAAAATAAAAAGAATAAAATCCTTGTATCGGTAATGATATAGCTGAAAAATGTGCTATTTATAGCTTTTCTTATGAAAGTTATGATAGCACATTTTGATATTTTACTATAGGACATATTTTGCTATGTGCCGTTGTGTTTCTGGAAACGCAATGTTATACTGATAATAATACAGAAAGGCAGGTGCAGCACTGAGATGACAAAAACAGTCAGTATAGGAAAACAGGATTTTGCGAGTCTGAGAGAACAGAACAGTTTTTATATTGATAAAACGGACTTGATCCGGGTATGGTGGGAATCACAGGATGATATTACATTGATCACACGTCCGCGCCGTTTTGGAAAAACTCTGAATATGGATATGCTAAAATGTTTTTTCTCAAATCAGTATGCTGACAGAGGAGATTTGTTTGAAGGTCTTTCTATCTGGACCGAAGAAAAATGGAGGGGATTGCAGGGCACGTATCCTGTACTTTTCCTGAGTTTTGCGGCAGTGAAAGCAGATCAGTTATCAGAGGTGAAAAAACAGATCAATATGCAGATTGCACGGTTATATGAGGAACACCGCTATCTTCTGGATGGAAATTTGCTTAGTGAAAATGAGAAAGCAATGTATCGAAACGTATCGATGTATATGGAAGATGCAGAAAGTTCATTTTCAATCAATTTATTGTGCCAGTATTTGTATCGCTATTACGGGAAAAAAGTGATTGTGCTGTTAGATGAATATGATACGCCCATGCAGGAGGCATATGTACACGGTTATTGGGATACGTTTACCTCTTTTTTGAGAAGTCTTTTCAATGCGACATTCAAATCAAATCCATATCTGGAACGTGCAGTTTTGACAGGAATCACACGGGTATCAAAGCAGTCTATTTTTTCTGATCTGAATAATTTGAATGTGATCACGACAACGTCGGATGAATATGCCACTTATTTTGGTTTCACAGAACAGGAAGTATTTCAGGCATTGGAAGAATTTGGCCTGGCAGATAAAAAAGAACTGGTGAAACAGTGGTATGATGGATTTACATTTGGTAATCATACGAATATTTATAATCCATGGTCAATCACAAATTATCTGGATAAAAAGAAAATCGGGGCGTACTGGGCGGCGACCAGTTCCAACACGCTGATCAACAGCCTGATTCAGCAATCAGCAACCGATATGAAAGAAAAAATGGAAATTCTTTTGCAGGAAAAAGAGATTTTGGTTACCTTTGATGAACAGATTGTTTTCGAACAGTTACAGCAGGATAAAAATGCAATTTGGAGTCTGCTGCTTGCCAGTGGATATCTGAAAGTGTTGGAAGTGGAACAACGTGGCATTTTGTTGGAACCGTGGTATCATCTGAAAATCACAAATCTGGAAACACTTGGAATGTTTACCGGAATGTTTAAAAGCTGGTTTTCGGCTTCAGATTGTAATTATAATGCGTTTGTTCAGGCATTGCTGCAGGGAAATCTGAAAGAGATGAATGTATATATGAATGATGTGGCACAGGTTACATTCAGCAGCTTTGATACCGGACGGCATCCATCGGGAAAGAGACAGCAAGAGCGATTTTGTCATGGATTTGTACTTGGATTGCTGGCAGAACTTCGGGACCGGTATGTGTTGAAGGAAAAATATTATTGATCGGGGGACGATAAAGAATGAATATAAAAATCATAGACGAAAAAGAACAATTTGCGCAGTGTGAAACATTTGAAATCACACATCTTTTATGGGGGACAAAAGCAATTCCAAAAACATATGGAAAAATTGCCTGTTGGAAAGAGCATGGATTTCTGGTGGAAATGACCTGTGAAGAAGCAGATCCGCTCCGGACCTATCTCAAAATGAATGATCCGGTGAGCCAGGACAGTGGAATGGAGGCATTTCTTGGTTTCTGGTCAGAAGAGACACCTTTGTATGTCAATGTGGAGATGAATGCAAACGGAGCCACATTGATACAGTCTGGGACAGAGCGTACGGATCGGACATTTTTCACAGAAGAGCAGATCAGAATTTGTCAGCCGCAGGCGGTCATTGAAAAGAATTGCTGGAAAATCTGTTTCTTTCTGCCGTTAGAACTGCTGGAAGAAATTGGTGGTCCGATTCCGCAAATTGCCGGTACAAAAATTGCCTGTAATTTTTACAAAGTGTGTGAAGGCGGTAATGCCGAACAGATTCATTATGCAAGTTATTCGCCGGTAGATGTGCCGGAACCGGATTTTCACAGGCCGGAATTTTTTGAAACCGGAGAATTGCAATAAATCTGCATGGAAGAACAGTAAATTCAGATTGAAAAAATAAGGTGGACAGCGATGAAGAGATTGCCAATAGGAATTGAAGATTTTGAAAAAATCCGACAGGAAGATTATTACTATGTGGATAAAACAGGTATGATTGGGGATATTATCCGAAATGGCGCAGAGGTGACATTGTTTACAAGACCACGCAGATTTGGTAAATCATTGAATATGAGCATGTTGGAACAATTTTTTTCCCTGAACGGAAAACCAGAATTGTTTGAAGGACTTCAGATCATGGGAGAACCAGAATTGTGTCAAAAATATATGGGACAGTATCCGGTGATATCACTGAGTTTAAAAGGAATCAATGCGGTTTCTTATGAAACTGCTTTTAAAATTGCTGTACGGGGAATCAATGAGAGTGCAGCTATGGTTGATTATCTGGAACAAAGTGAAAGATTAACAAAAAATGATAAAGAATCTTATCGTGAATTATTAAAACGTGACATGGACGAGGCAGAATTTTATGTCAGTCTGAGAGAATTGTCAAGGCTGCTGGCAAAGCATTTTGATAAAAAAGTTATTATTTTAATCGATGAATATGATGTGCCGCTGGCGAAGGCATATGAAAACGGATATTATGATCAGATGATCTTTACGATGCGGAATTTTCTGGAACAGGCATTAAAAACAAACAGAAATCTTCAGTTTGCGGTTTTAACCGGATGTATGAGGATTTCCCGGGAAAGCATTTTTACCGGTCTGAATAATTTTCAGGTTCTGTCCATATCGGATGTAGGATTTGATGAGTATTTTGGCTTTACGGATAATGAGGTCAGACAGTTACTGTGCTATTATAGACAGGAGCAGTCATATAGGAGCATTCGAGAATGGTATGACGGATATCGTTTTGGAAATGTGGATGTATATTGCCCGTGGGATGTGCTGAACCATTGCCAGAAATTGCTGGCAGATCCATCGGTACAACCACAGAATTACTGGATTAATACAAGCAGTAATGATGTGGTGCGCAGATTTATTGAAAAGTCGGACAGTGGAATGACGAGACAGGAAATAGAGGCACTGATTGCCGGAGAAGAGATAGAAAAAGAAATCTGTCAGGAACTGACCTATCAGGATATGTATGCCAATATTGAAAATATATGGAGTGTGCTGTTTATGACAGGTTACCTGACTTACCATGGGAAACCGGAAAATAACCGGTTTTGTCTTGCAATTCCGAATCTTGAAATTCGAAATATTTTTACAACACAGATTATGGAATATTTTCGGAAAAATGTACAGGCAGATGGGAAAACACTGAAAAGTTTTTGTGATGCACTGGAGCAAGGTGATGCCGAAACAGTGGAAGAAATTCTACAACAGTATCTGAAAAAAACGATTAGTATCCGTGATACATTTGTACAAAAGCAGATGAAAGAAAACTTTTACCATGGCATTCTGCTTGGAATTCTTGGTATTAAAGAACGATGGGCGGTTTCATCGAATCGGGAAAGCGGTGATGGATACAGCGATATTGTTGTAGAGACGGAAAATTCGGAGAAAGGAATGATTCTGGAACTGAAGTATGCTCAGGATGGAAATCTGGAGCAGGCCTGCAGGAAAGCACTTGCTCAGACCACAGAGGTTCATTATGCAGAAATATTAGAAGATCAGGGGATTAATGAGATTTTGTGTTACGGAATTGCTTTTTATAAAAAACGCTGTATGGTAATGTGTAAAAAGCAGAAATCGACTGTATTCATGAGCAAGTAGCGAAAGCGGATTGCGAATGTCCGCTTTACAATGTAAGTTCACCAGATGGCTAAGTGAAGTCAGAAGCACAGAATCTTCTTGCGAAAAAAATACTTATATAGTAAAATATATCAGAAATGCGCAGGAGACATACAGTAATTTTCTGTATGAAGGTAAATCAGAAGAGGGATAAAGAATGAATAAAAAATTATACAAATCAGAGGACAATAAAGTATTGTGTGGCGTATGCGGCGGTCTTGGAGAGTTTCTTGGTATCGATCCGACGATCATCCGACTGATCTGGGTGGTACTTGCATTTGCAGCAGGAAGCGGATTACTGATCTATCTTCTGGCAGCGGTCATTATTCCGAGAAGACCACTGGACTAAGATATGCTGTTTTCGTTCGTGCATTGATATGATGATGCTGCAGAAAAAATAGCAGGCAACATGCATGAAAAGTGTATGAAAATTAAAAAATATGAGCAGTGAGAGGACAAAAGTCTTTTCACTGCTCTTTGCGTTTACTGGAAAACCAAGAAAAACGCTAGGATATAAAACCAAAATCCGATATGGGAATAAAAATTCCGAAAAAGACGGAATGGAATGATTAAAAAAACAGAAAGAGAGAAACAAGATGCTGGAATTGAAAAATGTGTCTTTTGAAGTATCAGACGAAAAAGCACAAAAAGAGATTATCAGAGGAATTAATCTGAAAATTGACGACAACAAGTTTGTAGTCATTACAGGACCGAACGGCGGTGGAAAATCCACCCTGGCAAAATTAATTGTTGGTATTGAGAAACCAACTTCCGGTCAGATTTTATTTAACGGTGAGGACATTACAGAAAAAAGTATTACGGAACGAGCAAAAATGGGTATCAGTTTTGCTTTTCAGCAGCCGGTACGATTCAAAGGAATTCAGGTGCTGGATCTGATCCGTATGGCAGCAGGACGCAGAATGAGCGCAGCAGATGCCTGTCAGTATCTGTCTGAAGTAGGACTCTGTGCGAAAGATTACATCAATCGTGAAGTAAATGCGAGCCTTTCCGGCGGTGAGTTAAAACGTATCGAAATTGCTACGGTACTGGCAAGAGGTACACAGCTTTCCGTATTTGATGAGCCGGAAGCCGGTATCGACCTGTGGAGCTTCCAGAATCTGATCCAGGTATTTGAGCGCATGCAGGAAAAAACAAAAGACGGTTCTATCCTGATCATTTCTCATCAGGAGCGTATCCTTGATATTGCAGATGAGATTGTAGTGATCTCTGCAGGACAGATCATCAATCACGGTCCGAAGGATGAGATACTTCCGCAGTTGCTGGGAACATCTTCCGCAGTGAATATGTGTGATAAATTTAACAAGTAAAAATCTATATTGTGAATAAAGGACTAACACTGTTAGTTGAAAAGAGAAACCTTAATGGTATTAGGAATAAGAAGTGATCAAAAATGAATAACGAATGGTGTTAGTTGAAATTTAGCCAATCTATGAATATATAGGAAAGAACGAGGATTAGATAGATATGATGGATGAGATTCAGAAAAGACTTCTGGCGGAAGTCGCTGATCTGCATGGAGTTCCGGAGGGAGCTTACAACATCCGTGCAAACGGTCAGATGGCAGCCAGAAATACAACGGCAAATATTGATATTGTATCCAAGACAGATGTCAGCGGTATCGACATCTATATCAAACCGGGTACTGTAAATGAGAGTGTACACATTCCGGTTGTATTGAGCCAGAGCGGCATGAAAGAGATGGTTTATAACGATTTCCATATCGGAGAAGGCAGTGACGTGGTTATTGTAGCTGGCTGTGGTATCGACAACTGTGGGGATCAGGATGCAGAGCATGATGGTATCCACCGTTTCTTTATCGAAAAAAATGCAAAAGTAAAATATGTGGAAAAGCATTACGGTGCAGGTGACGGAAAAGGAAAACGTATCCTGAATCCGGGCACGGAAGTGTATATGGAAGAAGGAAGCTACATGGAGATGGAAATGGTCCAGATCAAAGGTGTAGATTCTACGGAGCGTGATACGAAGGCAGAACTGGCAGCAGGTGCCAAGCTGGTAGTCCGTGAGCGTCTGATGACACATGGTGACCAGCATGCAGTCAGTGGATATTCTGTCAGCCTGAATGGTGAGGGAGCCAGTGCGGATGTCATTTCCCGTTCCGTGGCAAAGGATACCTCTTATCAGAAATTTGATTCCAGGATCATCGGAAATGCACCATGCAGCGGTCATACCGAGTGTGATGCCATTATTATGGACAAAGCACGGATCCTTGCGATTCCGCAGCTGGAGGCCAATGATCTGGACGCAGCGCTGATCCATGAGGCAGCCATCGGAAAAATCGCCGGTGAGCAGATCATCAAACTTATGACATTGGGTCTGACAGAGGAAGAGGCAGAAGAGCAGATTGTCAACGGTTTCCTGAGATAAACACTCCGCGAAGATGTGCGGTGATTCTGAGATAAATATGTCAGCTTATGTATTAAAACAGGTACAAAAAGCCAGTAATCCACTTTTTGCATAACAAAAATGGAATACAGCTGATTTTTCATGAAAATTTGTTAAAAAATATACGCGTTATAAGAGCCCCGGGAGAATTCCCGGGGCTTTTTGATGCAAAATGTACATTTGACTAAAAAATAAGATAAATTTATAATAAAAATACACAAAGAAAAGCAAGATTGTGATATAATACGAGTAACTGGTCAGCTGGTAAAACCAGAACGGTTACAAACATTTGCTGTGCACGAAAACAGGCGATGAAATAGAAATAGGATAGGATTTTGACACATAGGTTTGGTTTCATCATAAGAGTGACAATAAGAGTAATGTTGCATGATGCTGCAGAAATATGACATTCGCTTCGTGAGGAAAATGCAAACGTATTTTTACAATATGGGAAAACGTATTATATCTAAATCAAATGTATGCAGGTAAATTAAAGGAGGACAAGTATGAAAATTTTAGGTGTTTCACTTGGAACAAAAAACGGTAACAATGACACAATGTGTCGTGTGGCTCTGGAAGCAGCAAAAGAAAAAGGTGCAGAGATCGAATTTATCCACCTTCTTGACTGGGATATCCAGTACTGCTCCGGTTGTGTTGCCTGTTCCCGTGGCCTTGTAATGGGCAAAGGAATGATCTGCTCCCGTCAGGATGATTTCAAAGCTTTCTATGAGAAAGTTGTCGAGGCAGATGGAGTTCTCTTCGTAGATCCGATTTTTGAGTCCGGTGCAACCGGTTTATATCATTCCATCACAGATCGTATGGGACCGGGACATGATACAGGTATGATGAAAATGCTCGATGGAAAACTCAAAGAAGCTGGAAAAGAAGGTCTGAACCCAAGATACTTCCGTCAGAAAGCACTTTCTTTCGTAGGAATCGGTGGATCTGACTGGGCAGTTCGTTGTGAGACAGATCATGCGATGTTCGCTTTAAGTCCGGGATGGAAAGTAGTAAACAACGAGTTCTTCTCCTGGTGTAAAGACGTTATCATGCAGGATGACAAAGTTGAGCGTATGAAAGAAATCGGACGTAACCTTGCAGATGCTGCACAGCAGATCATTGATGAAGATATGCAGATTGAAGGATCCGAGAAAACTTCTCTCTGGAAAGGAAAAGAAGGCGCTTGCCCACATTGCCAGGGTAACAATTTCTACATTTATCCGGGTACAACACACTGTGTATGTGAGCTGTGTGGTCTTGAGGGAACACTGGAGATCGTTGACGGAGCATTCAAATTCAAATATGATCCGGCTACAGAGCATCATGCACATGACATTCTTTCCGGTAAATTCTTACATGGACAGGATATCTTTGAGAATGAGGGTCGTCTGATGAACCTTTACAAAGATCCTGAGTTCAAAAAACGTAAAGAGCATTATACAGCAGTATGCGAGCCGACACCAGCTCCATCCAAACAGAAATAAATTCCATAAAGTTTATAACAGGCGGGGACAAAAAATGGTTCCCGTCTGATATAAGTTATAGAAATAAGAGAAAAGAGGGTATTTAGAAATGGCAGATTTCAAATTTGAACCAATGAGAAGTCTTATCTACGTTGACTGCGTAAGCGAAGACTACAGACCAAAACTTCAGAGATGGCTTTATAAAGTACATATTCCGGACAGCATCTCTCAGTTTGAGCCGTATGTTACCAAATATGCATTTTATCCGTCCTTCCCGATTCCACCACAGGGTGATCGTTTCGGATACGCAAGAATGCAGCTGACAGAGCATCACTGGTTAGTAAGCGACCTTGATCCTCGTCTTGAAATCAAAGCAATCGCTGAGACATTCCCGATGGACGTACTTGTATGGCAGGGACAGATCCCGGCAGCAGCTCATACAGACGCTCAGATTGATTCTGACGGAGATGCAGGAAATGCAGCCCGTAAATCCAACAATGCAGAAGGAAATCCATTTATCTTTGCATTTCTTCCGATGTGGTGGGAGAAAGACCTGAAAGGAAAAGGACGTACGATCGAGGATGGCGCAAACTATCGTTTCAATATGACCATCGGTTTCCCGGAAGGCGTAGACAAAGCAGAGGGAGAGAAGTGGTTATTTGAGAAAGTAGTTCCGATTCTTCAGGCAGCTCCGGAGTGTACACGTGTACTTGCAAGTGCCGTAAAGAAAGACATCAACGGATGCGTAATGGATTGGGTACTTGAAATCTGGTTTGAGAATCAGTCCGGATGGTACAAAGTAATGGTAGATGACATGAAAGCACTTGAGAAACCGTCATGGGCTCAGCAGGATGCTTTCCCGTTCCTGAAACCATACCACAATGTTTGCAGTGCAGCAGTTGCTGATTATACACCAAGCAACAACCTTGCAAATTATCGTGGATACATCACCATGAGATAAGGAATTCCCGGGTGGATAAACCATAAGGTTGTGTTGGGCCGGAGGCTCAGAAAAGAATACCGCAGACGAAAACGTCCGCTTGTATGATTTTCTGAGTCCTCCGGTCCTTTTTTCGTTACAGATAGCAGAAGGTCATTTATCCACCATTGTGGAAGCACAGGTGGATTCAGACTTTTTGTACATCGTGACATAAGTGTATTCGTGTGGTATACTGAAAAATAGGGAAATGTAATATAGGATTCAGATAACAGAGGAGTACAATACATGAATGTAGGAATTATTACAGCCAGTGACAAGGGGTATCTGGGAGAGCGGGAAGATCGTAGCGGAGCCAGAATCGCAGAGATTATGGAAGCCCAGGGCTATACCGTTAGAAAGAAAGTAATCCTGCCGGATGATCAGCAGATGCTGCAGGATGAAATGATCGCCATGTGCAATGATGATATCCAGCTGATCTTGACCACAGGCGGAACCGGTTTTTCCAAACGGGATGTGACACCGGAGGCAACAAAGGCAGTGATCGAGCGGGAAGTGCCGGGAATTCCCATGGCAATCCTGCAATATTCGCTGACAATCACAGAGCGGGCGATGCTGTCGAGAGCAGCGGCGGGCATCCGTGGAGAGACACTGATCGTCAATCTGCCGGGCAGTCCGAAGGCTGTGGATGAAGCATTGAGTTATATTCTGCCCTCCTTAAAGCATGGGCTGGATATTCTGCTTGGTAACGATGCCGAGTGCGCAAGAAAGTAATAGAAAATAGAATCATAGGTATAAATATAGGTATAAGTTCATTCAGAACAAAAACATGTATGAATGGTAAAAAACAGGTGACAGGAGAGACAGGATATTATGAAACTGATAAAAACAGAAGATGCGGTAGGGCATGTACTCTGCCATGATATTACTCAGATCATCCGGGGGGTGACCATTCTGGTGGTGTTCTGCCCCTGCGCCCTGGTGCTCGTATCCCACGACGAGCGTTTCCTGGACGCGCTCACCGCAACCCGTTGGATGTTCGACGTCGACTGCGCCGAAGGGGGAGGGCTGGGCGACACCCACGTGAGGGTGAAGCTGTGACCCTTTCCCCGCTGCTTGGCTGCAGGTGAGGTC
>ENA-OPDH01001404-OPDH01001404.1-human-gut-metagenome-genome-assembly--contig:-NODE-1404-length-17567-cov-2.860610_pt1 | contig 17567 bp, 8 predicted proteins | sample MGYA00241260_ERZ501500 | MGnify/ENA primary metagenome ERZ501500 (study PRJEB25962, sample SAMEA2042519) | human gut metagenome | biome: human gut; feature: human-associated habitat; material: faeces...
TGTCTGGTCACCGATCCCGCCGAGTATTCAGGCGGCACTTGAAGGTGCAACAGTGATCGTCAACTGTTCCGCAAGTGATGAGACCATCGGAAAAGACACTTACCGTCGTGCACTGATCTCCGGACAGTCTGCAAGACTGATCTCTGGATACATTTATGCAAATGCCGGAGAAGGGGAGTCAACTACGGATCTTGTTTTTGGCGGACACAATATTATTGCTGAAAACGGAACCGTTCTGAAAGAAAGCAGTAGATATGTAAATGAAATTATTTACTCAGAGCTGGATCTTCAGAGAATTACAGGTGAGAGAAGAAAGAATACGACATTCCAGCCATTGGATGAAGAGACTCTGGTACGTGTTCCATTTACCGTGGAAGAGACAAAGACATTTTTGACAAGAACATTTCCGAAGAAGCCGTTCGTTCCTTCTGATGAACAGACCCGTGCACAGCGCTGTGAGGAGATCCTGACGATCCAGGCAATGGGACTGAAGAAACGTCTGGCTCATACGAATGCAAGAACTGCTGTTGTCGGCATTTCCGGAGGTCTGGATTCTACACTTGCACTGCTTGTGACAGCACGCGCATTTGACATGCTTGGAAGAGATAAGAAGGATATCATTGCTGTGACAATGCCTTGCTTTGGTACAACAGACAGGACTTATCAGAATGCCTGTGAGATGTCGAAGAAAGTCGGAGCAACTTTGATTGAGGTTCCGATCGCAGATGCCGTGAATGTTCATTTCCGTGACATCGGACATGATCCGGAAGATCACAGTGTAACTTATGAAAACTGCCAGGCGAGAGAGCGTACACAGGTACTGATGGATCTTGCAAACAAGAGCGGCGGTATGGTGATCGGAACTGGTGACATGTCAGAACTTGCACTTGGCTGGGCAACCTACAACGGTGATCACATGTCGATGTACGGCGTGAACGCTTCCGTTCCGAAAACACTGGTACGCCATCTGGTGTGTTACTGTGCCGATACCTGTGAGGATCGCAGACTGGGAGAAGTACTGTATGATATTTTGGATACGCCGGTCAGCCCGGAACTTCTGCCGCCGGAAGACGGAAAGATCTCACAGAAAACAGAAGATCTGGTCGGACCTTATGAATTGCACGATTTCTTCCTGTACTATGTGCTTCGATTTGGCTATGCACCGGGCAAAATTTACCGTATTGCCGGAAAATCGTTTGCCGGTGTGTATGACGATGAGACGATCCTGAAATGGCTGAAGAAATTTTACTGGAGATTTTTTGCACAGCAGTTCAAGCGTTCCTGCCTGCCGGACGGTCCGAAGGTCGGATCCGTCGCAGTATCGCCGAGAGGAGATCTGCGTATGCCAAGCGATGCCTGCGTGCGTCTGTGGCAGAGAGAGCTTGAAAAGTTATAAATCACATAAATATTAAGTTAAAATATAAAATAATATTTGACAGAAAAGCAATCTTTATGTATACTTCTATACAGAGAGCAACGAAAGAGGGAAAGCAAAAGGGGGTGCCTGTGACAGCACCTACCTTTGTGCTTTTGCCAGAGAGTTTTTGATTGCCTGAAATAATAATTCAGAAGTATATTTATTCTCACGGGAGCAAGTGATCCCATCTAAGGACTGTTTCTGACAGATCTGTTCGGATAGTTCATCCAAAGAAGGTTCTACGAGCGGAAAGGCAGTAGTGACCGAATCCCCAAGATTTACAAGGCGAATAGAATCAATCTGATCCGTATTTAACGTAACTTCAATATCCGCATAATGGTTGTTCAGAATCAGGGAAGCCGTATAGACTCCGGGCTGATATCCGACGGAATCTGCATCAGTGGAAGAAGAAAACGTTGTTTTTGTTTCTGTATCCGGTGTATTTGATGCATCGTGTGGCCGGAACATCAGAAAAAGCAGGATCAGAAGTACCAGGATTAAAAAGATAAAAATGGCAGTGTAGATCAATTCTCTCATGTGCAGGACGACAATTTTAGGTTTGGACATCGGTGTTTCCTTTTTTGTTTTTACCAGTATATTTCGCAATGCTTCTCGATATGACGTTTGACTTGAATCAAAAGAGGTGGTTTGTATGAAAAACGATGTATGGTGTGCACCTCGCAGTAACGATGCCAGAGATATTCTTAAATCTCAGGAAATCTCTGCATGCAGGAAAAGAAAGGAGAAGAATTTGGATGAACACAGACAAATGGAAAAGGATACTGGCAGGCTTTCTGGCGATACTTTGTCTTCTGACGTCGCCGATGTCCGTCTATGCATCCGGGATGCAAAAGAGCAGTTTTGCGGGAAAGAGACAGACAATGAGCAGTGAGAAAGCAACAGAAGCGAAGAGTGCTCAGAGCGAAATGCTACAAAGACAGACCGAACAGCAGATGCAGACGGAAAAACAAAAGCAGACCGAACAAAAGCGGGAGGAAGGTCTGGAGTCAGAGTCTGCATCGAAGAAAAATCCGGAGATAAAACAGGAGTCCGAAGAACAGAAAAATCCGGAGACAAAAAAAGATCCAGGCAGTCAGGAGAATCTAGAATCGCAAAGGAAACAGGAATCGAAAGAAAATACGGTTCAGGGCAGTTCGGATCAGACGGAAAAGGTGATGGATTCGATGAAAATTTCACAGACAGAGCGGCAGAACCGAAAAGCGTCCGGAGAGGAAGAAACCGAAAAAAATCCGAAAGTGAAAAAGCAAAGTGCGAAGAACGAGGCGAGAGCTGCATCAGACAGCATTTATCTGACGGTGCGTTCCAGTGCGGTGACGCTGGATAAAGCATCCGGTGTGAAAGTTGGAAATGTAAAAACACAACTGCCGGATGGATACGAAGGCTACATTCGAAGGACTGCCAAATGTGAGACGAACCTTGGCAGTGATGTTTTTACAGCCGAAGGCGGACCGCTGGATGGCAGGGAGGACTGCAAGACACTTACGGCAAAAGACAAGAATAAGTATTATGCCTGGTACCGGAAAGGGATGTATTATCAGGGAAAATGGGTGGACATCAAAGTGACACTGGTTGATTTCGAACTACGGGACGGAGCATTTTTCCGTTTTGTGACGGATCGGCCGGGGATTGAGACCTGTAAAGTAGAGTGGGCAGAGACAAAAATGGAGTTTTTCCGCTCAGATAATGGAAATGCGATCGATGTCAAAGGTTATATCACATTTCAGGATATCGATCTTTATCAGGGAATCCTGATGAAAAATGGTTTTGGAAATGTTTATGTGAAAAGAGCAGCACTGGAAAATCTGAAAGCAGCAACGGTGAACGGCAAAAATTATTACTTTGACACGTCCGGTCTGAACCAGAGCGGAAGTGATACCGGCTTTATGCTGTCGGTACTGATTTCGGGAAAGGCGGCGACAGCGGTCTTTACGTTTGTCAGGCCGGAAAACAATCTTGGAACCTCTACGACACCGTCCGGCGGGCTTGTGGCAAAAGCTTACAAAATGTTTCCAAATGCTCATCCGCATATCGAAAAATATGTTTCGGACAGTGACGAAAAGATGACATCCGAAAACCGCCTTTCCACCAGAGAAGAGACGTACACCTATACGCTTCGCACGATGGTTCCAATCGAAAATGAAGAAACCTGTTACCATGATCTGAGCATTTCTGATCAGTTGGATGATTTTCTGGAGATTAAAAATGTCACTGTGACAAACGAAAACGGGGCAAATGCAGAAAAGTTCTGGACGATACAGAAAACAAATGCGTTTGTGGCTCGATGCAGTGATATCAAAAATACCAGTTTTTACGGCCATACGTATGATTTTCAGATCACGGTCGGCGTGAAAAAGGATGCCGGTCTTGAAAAACGCTGGGATCCGGCAAAGAAAATGGCAAGGATCAAAAATCAGGCATCTGCCTCTTCTGACGGCAACACGGTTCGATCACAAACTGTAGTGACAAATATTGCACCGGTGAAATCTTCCGTTTCGGTGGAAAAGAGAGATGGCAAAACAAAAGAAAAACTTCCTGGGGCCGTCTTTGCCGTATACGAATGGAACGGCAGCAGATATGCAGCAACACCTTTGTTTCAGCTGAAAAATGAAGCAGATGGTGTGTATGAAAGTGCAGAAATACTTTCTTATACAGATGAGAACAAGGGAAAATTCAAGATCATAGAAGAACAGTCGCCGGAAGGCTACACAAAGAGTGGATGGGAGAAGGAATTTGTTATCTCACCGTTTGAAAGCAAAAAAATCACGTATCACGGTGACAACGCCTGTTTCAATGAACCGCTGTGGATCACCGTGCAGATTCAGAAAAAGGATCTGGAGACAGGAAAAGCACTGTCGGGTGCGAGATTTGCGGTATACGAATGGAATCAGGAACAGCAAAATTATGTGCCGTATGCAGCTTGGCCGGAGCTTGTGACAGCCATAAACGGAGAGGCAGTCAGCGGTAAACTTTACTATCAGAAAAAGAACGAAGGAAAATTTCGACTTCAGGAAACACAGCCGCCGAAAAACTATTTTGGAGATTATGTGGACGGTGAGAAAGAAAAAGGGCTGAAATTCTATGATTTTCGCGTCACTGCCCAGAATGCAGGACAGAGCCTGGAGCTGACCAACAACGGGAAGCAGACGGGATTTGTCAATACACCGCAGATGGCATCGATCGCGGTGAAAAAAATCGGCGAGGTCTTAACAGAAGCCAGAGATTCGGCGGAGGGTGTGATATTTCTCTATGAAAAGCAGCCGCTTGCCGGAGCAAAATACGAGATTACAGCGGCAGAAGATATCTATAAGGCCGACGGAGTGACACTGGCTCTGAAAAAGGGTGCAGTGGCACAGCAGCTGGTAACCGGAAAAGATGGTACGGCAGTCAGCAGGAAGTTGTATCTTGGCAGGTATCATGTGACAGAAACCGAGGCACCGCAGGGCTATGTGCGAAAAGATACGGCAGCAGGAAATACCAGAACAGTGACACTTTCCTACCGCGGACCGGAAATCCGGGAATATGTAAGCGAAGAGCAGGTCTTTGAAAATGAACGCCCAAAGATGCAGGTGACGGTTTTCAAACACTCCGAGAACACACAGAAGGGACTTGCAGGAGCACGGTTTGGATTGTATGCGGGAGAAAACATTCTGTCGGATGGAAACAGGATCGCAGCAAAAGATACGCTGCTTGCTCTGGCGTACAGTAAAAAAGACGGAAGCTGTCTTTTTGATGCGGATGTTCCATGCGGTTACCGCTATTATGTAAAAGAAATCCAGGCACCGGAACATTACTATAAACAGGTGAAAAAAGCACGTTATGAGTTTCAGTGGATTTATCAGGATGATAAAACACAGCTTTACACATTCCCGAAACCTGGAAGCGAATCAGAAGCCGTTTTTCTGAACCAGGAAGTAACAGCAGAAGTTACGGTTCAGAAAGTGGATGCACAGAGCGGACTTTCCAGGCCACAGCAGATGGCATCTTTAAAAGGAGCCGTGTACGGCATCTATGCAAAAGAAGCGATTACATCGGCAGATGGCGATGGAGAGATTCTCTATGAGAAGAATGCAGAAGTCATGCGAAAAGAGACGGATACAGAGGGCAGACTTTGTTTTACAGGACTGCCACTTGGAACGTACTATGTAAAAGAAATCAAAGCTTCGGAAGGATACCTTGCCGATGCCGCAGTTTATACGGTGGACTGTGCCTATGAAGGACAGGATATTCTTGTGATCAAAAAAGAAGTGTTCAGTAAAGAACGCATCAAATCTCAGCCATTTACTTGCTTTAAACTGACCGGAGACAATAAAGAGACGGATCTGGAATGGATGAGAGGTGCCGGATTCTCTGTGTACAGTGTAAAAGAGCTGGAAGAAAAAGGACATCTGAAAAAGGGCAGTGCACAGCTGGAAGATGCAGTCCTGATCCAGGAAGTAATCGATCAGTATCGGGATAAAGATACGCTTCAATATCAGAAAATGAAAGCCCTGGAAACGGCAGCTTATTATGATGAGGCAGGTAAGATGCAGCGTCTTAAGGAGCAGTTTTCCGATGAAAACGGAGTTCTGAATATCCGGGCACTTCCATATGGCAAATATCTACTGGTCGAGACGACCGTTCCAGAAGGAAAGGTGGCGGCGGCACCGAAAGTGCTGAACGTCGATTCGGATGAAAAAGACGGACTGGTGGACGGCGACGGCAAAGGGACATTGCAGATGGGATCTGCCATCTGGGATCAGCCGCAGACCAGTTATCTTAAAATCATAAAGAAAGACAAAACAACCGGGGAAACGGTAGCGAAACCGGGAGCAAAGTATGTGATCCATGATGTCGAAGGAGCCTACTTTAACTGGTATATGGAAGATAAGACCAGTGAGGAAAAAGTCGATTATATCAATCGCTTTGGAAATCTTGTCGTTGCCTATACAAACGGAGAGATGCTGGGATCTTATGAAAATCCTTATGTGACCGCAGAGCGAAAGGACAGCGACGGCAGAGTGCTCGGCACTTATGTCTCCACGACCACAACACTGCCGCAGGGACTTTATATTTTAGAAGAAGTGCAGGCACCGGAAGGTTATGTACGCCAGGGAGCAGAAGGAAGATACCGCAAAAGAAACGGACAGTATTTCTTTGAAGCTTCGGCAAAAAAGCTGCCTGGTATGGAAGCGGTCCACGCACTGAAAATCACAGAAGAAGCGGTCGGAACCTGGGAACAGGCAGACATTGCTTCTAAAGATTACCGGGTGCGGGTGCAGATCGGTTCGGATGAGGCAAAGACAACGTATGACAGACTGGCAGGAGCCTTTGTGACGGAAGCGGTTCAGGAAAACGAGGCGGCAGTCGGCAAACTGAGCATTTATGCAGAGGGAGAAGTACTGACCGGATACGATCTGAAAAAGGGATTTGCCTATACCTGTAAGCCGCTTGCCGGCAATGTCTTTGTCGTGCGGGCAGCAGAAGATATCTTTTCGGGTGAAGGAAAGGGAGGACAGACTTTACTTTTTGCAAAAGGAAGTGTTGTGACCACACTCACTACCGATGAAAATGGAAAAGCATGGACTGAAAAAATAAAAGCAGCCAGTTGGGAATGGTATGGACTTCCGCTCGGCACTTATACGCTGGAACAGATAAAAGCAGCCAAAGGCTATGCACTTTCCGGGGAAAATCAGGCGGCAAGAACATTTGAGATCCGATATGCCGGACAGGAAGTTCCAATCCGGTATCAGAGTGAACTGTATGAAATTCCAAGACAGAGAGCACAGATCCAGATTGAAAAGAAAGATGCAGAAACAAAAGAAAAACTTACAGGAGCAAAGTTTGGGCTTTATGCGGCAGAAGATATTTTGGCAGCTGATCAGAAAAGCATCCTGGTAAAGGAAGATACCAGATTGGCGATCGCAGAGACAAAAGAAGCGGAAAACGGTATTATGGATGCGGCCTTTGACCTGGATCTTCCGATGGCACACTATTATGTCAGAGAAGAAAAAGCACCGGATGGATATTATCGGTCTGATAATACAGAAGAAATTTCCTTTACAGCTGAAGATGACAGCAAAAATGCATCAGAAGATGGCAGATCCGAAGATAATATGGCAAACAGGACAGAAAATGACAGGAAATCAAATGCCAAAACAGGCACACCGCATGATGCTACAATCAAATCGTATGTACGCACGTTTGAAAACTATAAAACAATGCTTCAGATTAATATCATGGACTATGATACAGAAACGGAGCTGGATGGAGTAAAATACAGTATCGTGGATTCGAAGGGTGAGATTGTGCAGGAAGCAGTCAGTATACATGGCAACAATGTGCTGATCCGGGGGCTGAAAGTCGGAGAAACTTATCAGATCAGGGAGACAAAGGCAAGAGAAGGATATAACTGGCAGATTCTGGAAAAAGAAGGTTATAAGTCCCCGCATGTAAAAGAAGGATACGAACAGGGAAATCGTTTCTTTGAGGGAATCGCAAGTAAGGTATTTCGGTGTCAGGAAAATCAGGCAGAGATTCGGCTGGAAGACAAAGAATGTGTACAGGTTGTCAGCCTGTTTAACCGTTCCATTTCCGGAAAACTGGAGATCCGAAAAGAAGGAGAAGTGCCGGAAGCGGAGATCAAAGATCAGAAACTGCAGAAGATAGTCTATGAGACAAAAGGGTTAAAAGGGGCAGAATATGACCTTGTGGCAGCAGAAACGATTCCGCATCCGGACGGTTACAGCAAAGACCTTTATCTGATGGGAACGACCATTGCCCATGTGATAACCGATGAACAGGGAAAAGCGGTTCTTTCGGATCTGCCGCTTGGAAGGTATGAGATCAGAGAGACAAAAGCTCCGTCCGGCTACACGCGAAAGCAGAAAGATGCAAAACGAAACACAGAACTGTTGTGGAAAGACAGTGCAGATCTGGAAATTACTGCAACAGAAACCTTTTTCAACGAAAGACAGAAGATTGATATCGGGCAGGAACCGGATGGCCCGGAGGTGTCTCCGACGGTACCGGAAGAGCCGGGAACGATCATCGGAGAAGAGTGGAAAGGAAGGACCGGTGTCTTTAAGAAATGTGTGGACGGAGAGAAAGAAAACAGGCCGGAAGGAGCAGAATTCACACTTTATGCGAAAAAAGATATTACGGACGCAAACGGAAGTGTTGTGCTGCCGGCAGGAACGGAGATAGAGCGTGCCATTTCAGATCAGAGCGGCAGAGCCGTTTTTCAAACAGATCTGCCGCCTGGCACCTATGCAGTAAAAGAAACAAAAGCACCGGATGGATATTATCGATCTGATACGGAGCGGATTTTTGATTTTGAACCGTATAAAGACCAGGATCACATTTTTATCATCCGTATGAAGAGCGAGATCGAAAATGCGGCAGTAAAAGTAAGACTGTTTCTGAGAGATGATCTCACGAAAAAAGAGCTGGCAGGTGCGAAACTTCAGATCCTCGATGAAGATGGAAAAATTCTGCATGCAGTCAGCACAGAAAATACGGAAGGAAAGGGCTGTCTGATCCTGGGGCTGAATCCGGAAAAAACGTACCGCATCGTGGAAGTTCTTCCGAGAAAAGGCTATAAAAAAGAAATCCTGATCCCGGATTCCATGAAAGACATTCTGAAACAGGAGCAGAAACAGGAGGTTACTTTTTCTGTTTCACAGCAGTACACAGAGGAAATGATGGAGCAGATGCCGGAAGAAGTAGTTTTCAATCTGGAAAATGCTTTCATGACCGGAAAGGTGAAAATTTCAAAGACAGGAGAGATCTTAAACGAAGTATCCAGAAAGCTTGGAATTGTACAGGGATTATGGAACCAGATCAAAACCTGGTTTGGTTATCAAACAGGAAGCGTAAAAGGTGTAAGCTTTACAGTAAAAGCGAAGGAAGATCTGTATCACCCGGATGGCGTGACCGGTCTGATCTGCAAAGCGGGAGAGGTTGTTCCGTATCTGGTACGAAGTCAGAAGACTGCGAAAGCAGAAGGAGATACTGATCAGGATGGAAGCCTGGTGTTTGAACAGATGTATCTTGGAACATACGAGCTGGAAGAGATAAATATCCCGGAAGGATATCAGAAGAAAAAAGATAAGGTTTCGTTTGTGCTGGCAGAAACGTCAGATGGAAGTGAAGCAGATGTCACAGAAGCAGAAGTCCCGGTATACAACGAACGCCAGAAAGTGGAGATCCGGGTGACAAAATGCGATAAAGAAAATCCACAGAAAATGCTGGAAGGTGCAGTTTTCGGACTGTATGCGGCAGAGGATATCAAAACAGCAAAAGGAGAAGTTCTTCTGGAAAAAGGAACTTTACTGGAAACACAAAAAAGTGATAAAGAAGGAAACCTGTTGTTTGTCAGCGACCTGCCACTTGGAAAGTATGAAGTCCGTGAGATTGCGGCACCGGATGGCTATATCCGGACAGCACAGACAGAAGAGATTGATGCATCCTGGAAAGAAGAAGGGATGGCAGTACAGAAATTCCAGGTTATCTTTGAAAATCAGATCACAAAAGTGTTTGTGAAGAAGACGGCATCCGATACAAAAGAACTGTTAGAAGGAGCAAAACTGGCCATCTATCAGGGAAATACCTGTATCGAAAGCTGGATCACAGAGAAAGAAGAGCATTGCGTGGAAGGGCTGGAAGTCGGAAAAACCTATACCTTACGGGAACTTTCACCGGCACCTGGCTATGCAACAGCAGCAGAACAGGTATTTCAGATGGAAGATCATAAAGAGGAAGATGGCACTTATCAGGGACAGAAACTGGAAATGCAGGATCCGCCGACGGAAGTTCATATCACTGTTTTTGAAAAAGACGGAGATAAAAAAGTTCCGCTTGGAAATGTAAAAGCTCACCTGGAGACACCGCAAGGCGAGACGCTCCTGAAAGAAAACAGTCCGATGGAACGGGACGGCATCTGGGAGTCCGGAACAGAACAGGCAGAAATCTTTAAAAAAGTGGCGATCGGGCACTATAAGATCGTAGTGGATGAAATTCCGAAAGGTTATGTACATCCGGATGTGACAGACATTGAGGTGAAAGATACAGCGGAAGTACAGAAATTTGAAGTTCTGGTGGAACCAATCTGTATCCGGATTACCGGCTATGCATTGTCTTCAGCAGCAGAAAAGAAGCAGACAAGAACGATCCGGTCTGGGATTTATGTACATATCAGAGATCTGTTTGAGGAGCGGTCACTGGAACTTCCGGAAGCCTATACACGTGTTCCGTCTGGCAGTTATCAGGTGAAAACAGACCGTGTACCGGATGGCTATGTACTTCCGGCACAAACGAAGATCACGGTAAGAGAAGATACGTCAGAAATACAGGATTTTGAGGTAGAGATCCGTCCGACAGTGATTAAAATCGAAGCCGTTGACAAAAAGACGCAGACACCACTGGAAGGGGTAAAGATCAGTGTGGTTAATGAAAAAGGAAAGAAAATCTGGAAACATGTGACACTTACTGCTTTGAAAGAAAAAGTAATCCCATCCTGGTATACCATTCAGGTCGAGAAAGTGCCAAAAGGTTATCAGAAACCGAAAAATCAAAAGATTAAAGTCAAAGCAGTTGCAAATGTCCAGAAATACAAGGTGGAACTGACGAAAGAAGCACAGGTGCAGACAGAAAAACGTGTGGATACCGAGAACTTTGATAAAACAACCGGAAACGACCATTCAGGATTTTCATCAGATAATACACCGGATAATGAAAACGCTGTGACAGCAGCCAAAACAGGTGATGCATCCTGGATGGAAATGTGGATCTTCGCAGGTCTGATGGCAGCATCGAGCATGATATTATGGTTTTTCAGAAAGAAAAGACATATCAGATAAAAATAAGTAAATATTAGTAAAGAAGCCCGGAATCGACTGCCGGATTTTAGGTAAGTATGACTGGAAGAATGGAGGTCTAAAAGAATAAAACACAGAAAAGTGGAAATAATCACGATAGTGAGTAATAAGAAGAGGTGAAAAATGTGCAGCAGAAGCTATCGACAAGCCTGGAAGAAAATCAGAAATATTTCCGCCGGATTCTGCGGACGGACAAAAATTTTGACATCATCAGCAGAACGACGATGGTAGCAGACCGAAAAGCAGTCTATTACTTTGTGGACGGATTTTTAAAAGAGAGCATTGTGGAAAAGTTACTGGAATTCTTTTATTCTGTGACCCCGGAAGATCTGCCGGAAGACAGTGAAGAGCTGTCAAAAGATGCCATGCCCTATGTAGAAGTTGAACTTTTAGAGGACTGTGAGCAGATCACAACGCAGATTTTATCGGGCGTGATGTGTCTGTTTATTGACGGGTATTCCAGATGCTTTGCCATGGACTGTCGTACCTATCCGATGCGAAGTGTCGAAGAGCCGGACAAAGACAAAGTACTGCGAGGACCAAGGGATGGTTTTGTGGAAACCATCGTATCCAATACAGCACTGATCCGAAGGAGAATCCGCAATCCGAAACTGTCCATGGAGATGAAAAATGTCGGAAGCACTTCGCATACCGATGTGGTGCTGTGCTATATGGAAGATCGTGTGGATTCCGGATTCTTGCAGCAGATCGAAAAAAGACTGGAGCAGATCAGAACGGATGCCCTGGCAATGAACCAGGAGAGGTAAGAAACATTGATACTGTGCATGAGCCGTGTGGTCCACTGGTGGTGGGTGTACAGGCTCAGCTTCAGGAACTCTCTGTTACAGAGGATGTTCTTCACAAGCGCATGATATTCCTGTGAGACCTCATCCGACACCGTGATATCCATCGGCAATCACCTTCTTTCTTTTGTTTATAATTTTATTATGACGATTATGGAGAAAAATGCAATATGGTTTATAGTTTTTTTAGAAATTAGCTTGGACAAATTTATTTGGGATGGGAAATGTCAGCGCGCAGAAGTAAGGAGAATGTTTTTTGGGGGTCTGTTCTTTGGGAAATTATGGTATAGTAAAGTGAAAACGCTATAACGGTTTTATGGACAGCTATAAGATAGGCTGAAAATAGTTGATTTAGATGGTTGACATAATAAAAAGAAGAGGAGCGTAATATATATGAAACCAGAAAAACTGATCGAAGTACTTTCCGTTGCAGAGCGGTTAAAGGATGCAGTGCGTCATAGTTATACTTCCGGTGGCAGGCGGGAGAGCGTTGCAGAGCATTCCTGGAGGATCACGTTGATGGCATATTTTGTCAGTGATGAGTTTCCTGAGGCAGATCTTCTGAAAATTATGAAAATGTGCCTCATCCATGATCTGGGAGAAGCTTTTACCGGTGATATCCCGGCCTTTGAAAAAACGGATAAGGATTCGAAGAAAGAAGCCGATGTGCTGGGAGAATGGGTGAAGACTCTGCCGGAGCCCTTTGATAAAGAAATGGCTGGGCTTTATCAGGAAATGGAAGAGCAGCAGACTCTGGAGGCCAGGATCTATAAAGCTCTGGACAAGCTGGAAACCCTGATCCAGCACAATGAATCTGATATTAAAACCTGGATTCCGCTGGAATATGATCTGCAGATGACCTACGGAAATGAGCAGGTGAAATTCTCAGAATATCTGACGGAGCTTCGCGCAAAGGTTCGGGAAGATAGTGTACAGAAAATTCAGAAAAAAGGTTGTTGAATATGAATAACTCTTGTATACTAATATGTATGGAATAAGTCCAAAATGCTTATAAAAGGGGGAAAAGTAATGAAAAAAGCAGTAAAGAGATTATTGGTGTTATTTCTGGCACTTACATTTATCGTGACAGATCTTGCAGTAGCACCGGTCACAGCGCAGGCGGCGGGTACACTCAAATTTCATAAGTCGATCGCTCTTATGAAGGGTGAGGAAATCGGATATGTAATCATAAACTCTGTCAGCTCTGACAAAGTTCTGGGGCTGAAATCCAGTAATACCAGTGTGGTATCAGTAAAAAAAATGCCGTTTCTGGATGATTATACCCTTACGCTGAAGGCAAAAAAAACAGGAACTTCTATCATATCCTTCAAAGTAAAAAGAAAGAATGGAAAAACATATTCTTTCAAATCTAAAGTTACGGTACATAATTATTCAAATCCGTTAAATGTGTGCAAATTCGGAAGAAAAGATTATAAAAAATCCTTTGATAAAAAGACCATGGTCCCGGTTGCAAAAGGTTATTCCAGAAAGGCAAAAGTATGTATCACTGCAAAGAAGGGCTACAAGATAGTTGCAATATATTACAGTGAACACGGAACCGGAAGACAGAGAAAGATCAAAAATGGAAGCACAGTCATTTTGGATGGAGAACATTATCTGCAGATATTGTATAAGAATACCAGCAAAAATTATGTATCATCGGTATATCTGGATGGATATTGGATGTAGTATGTAGAGATGACGAAAAAAAAGGAACCGGGAGACCGGTTCCTTTTTTGGTGATTTCAGAACATCTCTGAGTGCTGGTATTTCAAGGCTTTTTGGAATGTTTTTATTTGCTTTATATTAGCACACTGGGTGATTTTTTAGGAGTATATTTTTTTAAACCAGTAGAAGGAAGAATATGATAGCCAGTGCTTCAGTGAATATAGTATAATTATGGCAGAAAAAACGAAAATGGGAGAATCATATGAAGAAAAAGAGGATTGCAATGCTTTTGGTCGCAACACTTACGTTTTCACAGAGTATGGGCGCGGTCATACCGGTAGCAGCTGAGGAACTGACAGCAGATACCGGACAGGAAACTGCAGAGACAGAAGAATCAGAAGAAATAGTTCAGGAGAACGATGCCTCGGAAACAACAGGGGAAGCAGCTTCAGTGCCTGATTTGGAAGACGATGAGGAATTAAGTCTTCAGGATGATGCAGAGAATGCGGAAGAAGAAATTGCAGAAGAAGAAAACACATCAGAAACTACGGAGCTATTCGGGGATAACACCGAAAATCAGGAGGCCTTCAGTGACGGTTCAGAAGCTGGAGAGTCTGCTGAAGCAAATGAACAATATCAGCTTAATCTGATATTTGAAGGTGCCAGTGGAAGTCAGGATTTACTGCCGAACAGCCATGTCAGAATTAAATCCCGTCTGGTTGATACAATTGGATGTAGTGATGTTTCTGCATATGAACTGAAAGTTGCTCCGGTAACTGGTGGAAATGGTGTCAAAATGGCAGACGTATCATTAGACGGCCAGGATATTGTGCTGGATGTTTACAATAAAACCGGAGACGCCAGAATTTCCGCAACGGCATCCATAAATGGAACTGAAGTGGCAAAAAGGGAATTTTGGGTTAACATCAGTGAGTATGTGATCCTGCCGGAAAAAATCACAGATACAAGTGGTAATGAAATCAACCTTGAAGTAGGTCAGCAGCTGGATATAGCAAAAGACATGAAACCACAGCTTGTCCGTTACAAAGATGGAAAAGGAGACCCAATTCCGTTAACAGGGGACAATTACAAGATCGTCATGTCACAGACAGGTCCTGGAGGTGAAGAATTTCGTGATTATGATGCAGATGGCCTGAAATGGATAGAGGTTCCGGGACAGGATCTTCCAATCCTGGAGAGAACAACAGAGAATTCTACATGGTTTGCACTTTTAGCTATGGAGAGATCAGAAAATGGAGACTGGCATTATATTACCCGACATCATTATGAACTTACTTCTTTGATCAGCAACGATTATGACAATGGTCATAATGATGACAGCGAAGAGAAAAGCTCCTACAGACTGATATATGATTATCAGGATACAACAGGAAACGGAGCCATGCTGCCGAACAGTCAGATGACAGCTACCATTTATCTGGAGGACAAAACAAAGGATTATCAGAGAGTAGATGATTATAAACTGGAAATCCTGGAACAGTCAAAGCTGGCAGATATTTCAGTTTCTGCAGATGGAAAAAAACTTGTTATTAAATCTGGCAATAAAACCGGTCAGGGCTGCTGTTACATATCTGTACAGATACCGGATGGAAAAGGCGGATACAGAGAAGCCTTCAGAAAAGATATGTGGTTCAGCGTCAGTGAGTATGTGATCCTGCCGGAAAAAATCACAGATGCAAATGGAAATGTAATTATTCCTAAAGTAGGCCAGCAGGTAGACATTGTAAATAACATGAAGCCGCAGCTTGTCCGTTACAAAGATGGAAAAGGAGATCCGATTCCGGTAACAGGAGATAATTATAAAATCGTAATATCTTCATGGACAGATGAAAGTACAGGCACAGTGTACCATGATTATGATACAGACGGCTGGAAATGGATCGATGTTCCAGGTCAGGAGCTCCCAATCCTTGAGAGAACATCAGGATATGGTACATATTTTGGGCTTACTGCAATGGAAAAAAGTGTAGATGGAAACTGGTACCAGATTGCAAGACGGATGTATGAGCTGGATACTTTGCCCGGTTATAATGGCGATGACAGTGGAAACTTCGGTGACAGTGATGATAGTGAGGAAAAAAGCTTTTATAATCTGACATACGATTTGGAAGGCACAGCAGGAAATGAAGCCATGCTGCCGAACAATGAAACGACCATTGTGACAGACATACTGGATAAAACCAGTGGCCAGCATCCGGTAAAAGATTATAAGCTGGAAATCATAGAACAGTCAAAACTGGCAGAAGCTACAGTTTCTCCGGATGGAAAGAAGCTTATAATTAAATCCAACGATAAAACCGGTGTTGGCTGCTGTTATGTAGCAGTAAAACTTCTGGATAAAACCGGTGAATATAAAGAAGCCTTCAGAAAAGATATATGGTTTGAAGTCAGCGAATTTATGCTGTTACCGGAGAATCTGACAGATAAGAATGGAAAGCTGCTTAATCCGGCTGTTGGAGAATCCATTAATCTCGCCAATTTAAAAGTAAAACTGGTTCAGTATATAAACGGAAAAGGTGATCCCGTTGAGATTACAGGAAATGATATAAAAATCGTAGTGATGAGCTGGAAGGATACAGAATCCGGTAAACTGCAATATGATTACGATGATGAAGCATGGAACATGCAGAAAGTTTCCGGCCAGGAGCTTCCGATCATGACGAGAAAGTCCGATGATAATACAAGGCTTGCACTGTCTGCCATGCGAAAAAACAAAAACGGGGAGTGGGAGCGGCTTGTAAGGAAACATTTTGAGATTGGAGAAAACAGTTCAAAACACAGTCACAGCTGGAAAGCAGTAAAAACTGTTCAGGCAACCTGTACGTCAAAAGGAAGCAGAACCGATAAATGTACTTCCTGTGATGGTGTAAGAACCGTAACACTTCCGGCAAAACATACCGCTGTAAAAGATGCAGCAGTTGCAGCGACAGTATTTAAAGCAGGAAAGAAGGAAGGAAGTCATTGTAAAGTATGTGGCAAAGTGCTCAGAAAACAAATTACAGTTGCCAAACTGAAACCGACGATTTCCCTGACTACATCTTCCCTGAAAATGAAAGCAGGTCAGTCTACCACTGCATTTAAAGCAGCTGGACTGGCGAAAGGTGATTATGTTACAAAGGTGACATCCGGAAATACAGGAATCGTAAAAGTATCTTCTGTGACAAAGAAGGGGACTTTCAGACTGACAGCAGGTAAAAAGGCAGGAAGTACTACAGTTAAGGTTATTCTTGCAAGCAAAAAGTCAGCATCTTTTAAAGTTACCGTACAGAGAGGAGTAGTAAAAACTTCGAAAATTACTGTAAGCACTAAATCTGTGACACTCAAAAAAGGAACTACTTACCGTAAACTGGCATCTTCAGTTAAAGTCACTCCTGTAACCAGCCAGGAAAAAGTTACATACACATCATCCAACAAAAAAATCGTGACAGTAACATCCGGTGGTGTGATCAAAGGTCTGAAAAAAGGAACCGCAACGATCACAATCCGAAGCGGCTCAAAGAGGACAACCTGTAAAGTTACAGTTAAATAAAAATTGTACGAAAAAAGGGGGAATCACTTCTGTGATTCCCCCTTAAAAAATCCTTATTTTATGCGGATTTCTTATTTACCGAAATATCTCTTAAGCAGACCAGCGAATGCTTTTCCGTGTCTAGCTTCGTCCTTAGCCATCTCGTGTACTGTGTCATGGATTGCGTCAAGGTCAGCTGCTTTCGCACGTTTTGCAAGGTCGAATTTACCTGCTGTAGCGCCGTTTTCAGCCTCTACACGCATCTGAAGGTTCTT
>ENA-OPDH01001415-OPDH01001415.1-human-gut-metagenome-genome-assembly--contig:-NODE-1415-length-17496-cov-2.238920_pt1 | contig 17496 bp, 8 predicted proteins | sample MGYA00241260_ERZ501500 | MGnify/ENA primary metagenome ERZ501500 (study PRJEB25962, sample SAMEA2042519) | human gut metagenome | biome: human gut; feature: human-associated habitat; material: faeces...
TCGCATGTATGCATCGAAAACTTCACGGAGTTCATAATGTTCTCCCATTTTATCATAAGCCTGTTTTCGTGTACCGCCTAAAGCACTTTTTGTTTCTCTTATTTCAAAATCATGGAATGTTAAAAATTCAAAGAAAGATAACGGCAGCATTTTTATTTCTATGCATCTTCCAGATAAGTAGGTGGCATATTCAGAGGAGAGCATATAGGCATTTGAGCCTGTGACATAAATATCGCAGTTGAAATCGACACGAAAAGAGTTAACAGCATCTTCCCAGTCAGGCACACGCTGAACTTCATCAAAAAAGAAGTACATTCTTTTATTTGGTACGATATGTTGTTTGACATATTCGTAGAAGGAATCGCTAGTCATATTTTTATAAGCGTAGGATTCAAAATTCATTTCCAGAATCTGATCGTCAGTAATACCAGTTTCTTTCAGATGAAGGGTCATTAACTTCAACAGACTGGATTTGCCGCATCTACGGATTCCGGTAACAACCTTCACTGGCTCGGTGTCTTGAAATGCTATGATCTTATTCAGGTATAAATCTCTTTTTTTGAGTTCGTGAGTATCAATCATTTGATATACCTCCTTATGACATGAGTATAGCATAAACTTCTGAAAAAATAAAGTTTATGCATTGAAATGCAAAAACTTTGAAAAATCGACAAATTTTGCAATGGCGCATTACATAGAAAATATTTCAAAATACTGATATAAATGTTAGTGAAATTTAAAAATTGTTGTGATAAAATAAGTTGTTGGTATTTACAGTGATGGTGAGTAAGAATGGCGATAACAACAAACATCACATGCTTTAAATAAAAAATTAGAATACAGGAGACAAAAAATGCAGGACGATTTAAGAGCAGAACTGATCAAACAGTTCCCATCAGAGGTAATAGAGACAAAGGATATGACAGGGAAAGAGTACTATGCCTGTCCGACATGCAAACGCGCAGTTGCAACCGGTACTGAAAAATGTCAGGGATGCGGACAGAAATTAAGCTGGGACAATATCAGGCATGAGAATGAGGCAAAAGGAAGTAAAAAAGCGAAAATTGAGTTTGATGTTCCGGCAGATTTTGCATTAGAGGACTGCAGAAAATGCCCATTGTCCTATATCGGAAGAAATGGGGACGAAAATGTTTACGAGTGTCCACTGCAGATGAGAGGAAGCTGCAGGCTGGAATTATCATAATGAAATATCAGTCAGAAAGGAAGCATACATGGCATCAAAATTCTACGCAGTAAAAAAAGGTAAAATTCCGGGAATCTACAACAGCTGGGATGATTGCAAAAAAATGGTAGACGGTTTTCCGGGTGCCGTATATAAAAGCTTCAAAACACTTGAGGAAGCGGAAGCCTTCGTGGGTGCAGAAGGCAGCTCCAGAAAGCGGAGCGAAAAAGCAGAAAAACCAGATACAGGGAAGCAGGAACAAAATCCGGCAGTCTACGCCTTTGTCGACGGTTCTTACAACATTGCCACCAAAGTCTACGGCTACGGCGGATTTCTCATTCATAATGGAGAGAAAGAAGTGCTGCAGGGAAGCGGAAACGATGCGGAGATGGCATCTATGCGCAATGTTTCAGGAGAAATATTAGGAGCGATGGCTGCAGTAGAACGTGCGATCGAGTTAAAACTTCCGGAAGTGACGATTTATTACGACTACATGGGAATCGAGATGTGGGCAGAGGGAGCCTGGAAACGAAACAGGCAAGGCACGATCGCCTACTATGAATATATGCAGTCTGCAAAAAATAAAATCAGGATTAAATTTGTGAAAGTAAAAGGCCATTCCGGTGTGGATGGCAATGAAGAAGCAGACCGCCTTGCAAAGGAAGCGGTCGGAAATACAATTTAGAAACGTTTTCAAACAAATAATTGATAAAAAAGTTGTTTAAGGTTTGACAGACATAAAATATGAGACTATAATGTGAGAAACTAGAAGAAAATTGACAGATTTTTCAGGTGGAGGGTAGAAGAAAAAACAGATAAAAAGTGAAATAAAACGAGGCAATTAATACATTGTCAGACTGGAAAAATTAATATATCAGAGAAAGAAAAAAAGTATATTAGAATGGAAAGGAAAATACAATTTATGTTGTCACAAAAGAGTACAATGAAAACAAAACTTGAAAATATGTATCTGCAGAAAAGGATCAGTTACGGTTATAGAAAAGTCATTAACATGATGCTGCTGTCAGGAGTGATTTCTATTATTGCAATAGGCATTCTGTTTGCCAATATGATGAATTATGTCAATAATGTCAACGCAGCAGATCAGGCAGTAAAAACATGCAGAATTAATATAAATACAGCAGCAAGAAATATCCGTGAAATGGCGCTGAATGATGACGAATCCACTTACGACAGCTACGAGGAGAAGGTGAAAGAGCTTCTCGGGACCGTAGATACACAGATGAATGTTTTACACGGCACAGGTGTCATTACAGAGGATCTTTATACAGAATATAAAGGTGCATTTACGGACTGGGGAACGATCGGATATGAGATCATGGAAGAGATCAAGGCCGGTAAGGAAGATCAGGCTGTCGATGGTATCTTAAATAAGTGTACCCCTGCATTAAACAGCTTAGTAGAAATTTCAAAGAAATTAGATGCATTGACTGATAAACAGAGAAGTAAGGCTGTCCAGAGCACGATCTTCTGTGCAGTTGCCGGTATTGCAGTGATCATTATCTTCCTGCTCCTTGCATGGGCAATCGCAAAGAAAGTGAGCAGGATGGTACTTGAAACCATTCTGGAACCATTACATGCGATCGAGGACGTGGCGAAGGAACTCACGGAAGGAAATCTGCACAGCCAGCTGGAATACCACTCCGAGGACGAGATCGGAAGACTTGCACACAGCATGCGTAAGTCCATCCATATCCTTGGAACGTATGTCGATGATATTGACCGCTCCATGAAACAGTTCTCAGAGGGCAATTTTGATGTACAGCCAGAGGTAGAGTGGAGAGGGGACTTTGTTGGTATTTTACAATCCTTTATGGAGTTCCAGAACAGCATGTCTGATACGGTAAGAGGAATCCAGAGGGTTTCCGATGAGGTATCCAACGGAGCAGAACAGGTGGCATCCAGCTCGAACGAGCTTGCAGACGGCGCAACGAATCAGGCAGCAGTTGTCGAGGAACTGACCGCTACCGTTACCGATGTTTCCGAACAGGTGGCAAACAATTCACAGGCAGCAAAGGAGATCAGCGGAAAAGTGGAACAGCTTGGACAGGCGCTGATCGAGAGCAACGGAAAGATGCAGGAGATGGTTGTCTCCATGAACGAGATCAATGATGCATCGCATGAGATTGACAAGATCATTGCGACGATCAATGAGATCGCATCCCAGACCAACCTGCTTGCCTTAAACGCATCTATTGAGGCTGCAAGAGCCGGTGAGGCAGGAAAAGGTTTCGCAGTAGTTGCAAATCAGGTAAATGTCCTGGCAGATCAGAGTGCAGAAGCGGCAAAGGAATCAGCGGCACTGATCGAGCGCTCTGTGAATGCTGTTGAAAAAGGTATGATAGTTGCAAAGGAAACAGCAGCACAGTTAGAGGAAGTGGCAGAGAATTCAAAAACGATCACAAGTGAAGTGACAAATATCGCAGACACCTTAGAGACACAGACAGCAGAGATCCATCAGATCAATGAAGGAATCGAGCAGATCAATGATGTGGTACAGACGAATTCAGCTACTTCAGAGGAATGTGCGGCTGCAAGTGAAGAGATGAGCAGCGAAGCAGACAATTTACGTACAATGATCCGCAGATTTAAAGTTGCAAAGACGGAAAAATAATATCAGACCAGATAAATTCAATTGGATGTGCAGGAGTATAAGCGCAAAAGAAAGAGGAAAGGTTCTCTGGTTATGAATAAGGATGTATATGGAATATTAGGAGATCTGACAGCAGAGATCTTATTGGAGATCATAGCGGAATGCATGGATGATTACCTGTACGTAATCGATCTCCAGAATAATAAGATGGAAATTTCCCAGTCTGCCCTGGATCGGTTTATGATTTCTGAGACACATGTGAGGAATGTAAAGCAGGAGATCATGTCCGTTGTCTACAAAGAAGACCGCACTATGTTTGCAAAGCATATGCAGGCTGTGATGGATGGAAAGGAAAAGGTGCATGATATCCATTACCGGTGGCTCGACAAAAACGGGCTTCCGGTATGGGTCAACTGCCGCGGAGTAGTGATTGATGATGAAGATGGGAAGCCGGGGTATCTGGTGGGATGTCTGAATGAGACCGGAAACCAGCGGCGGGCTGATAATGTGACCGGGCTTTTAGGCGGAATGGAATTTTGTGCTTATCTGCGGTCACAGAAGAAACCTGTGACGACCGGATTTCTTATGCATATTGGAATTGATGATTTTGCAACGGTGAATGAAACACATGGCAGCAATTATGGCGATTATGTGTTAAAAAGTGTTGCAGACTGTATGAAAGAGTGCCTGTCCGGAAATCAGCGACTCTATCATCTGGTCGCAGATCAGTATGTGATCGTGGATCTTGACAGTACTTCCATGGATGATGCCATACAGCTCAAAAAAAAGATCGGTGAGAAAATAGACGAATTCATCATCTCTGAAAAATATGAAGTTGTATTTTCAGCTTCTGCAGGAGTGATCGATGCCTCGACTGTGGCAGAAGGCTACGAGGAATGCCGCAAAAAGTTTGAATTTTCCCTGAAAAAGGCAAAACGGATGGGAAAAAATAACATCTATTTTTACAGGCAGGAGGATTACGAGAAATTCCAGCGGAATGGAAGAATCATAAGTGCACTGAGAAATTCCATCGCTAACGGGTGTGAAGGCTTTGAAGTATATTATCAGCCGATCGTGGATTGTGTTTCTGGGCGTGTGATCGGTGCAGAAGCACTCATGCGGTATACCATGGTGACAGAGGAAGGTAAGGAGTGGCTGTCTCCGGTCGAGTTTATACCGCTTCTGGAAAAGACAGGACTGATCATTCCGGCGGGAAGGTTTGTGTTAAATGAGGCAGCAAAAATGTGCCGTGAGATACAGCAATATATACCGGAATTCAGTGTGAACGTGAATATTTCCTGTTATCAGATCGAGCATGGAAAGATTGCAGACAAGATACTCACTGCGGTCAGGGACAATGGACTGATGCCGGATCGCATCTGCATAGAAATGACTGAAAGCGGCTTCATGGATATGACACCGGTCTTTTGTAAATTCAGGAAAGTGCTTGAGGAAAATGGGATTCAGTTCGTGATCGATGATTTTGGAACCGGATATTCCAATCTCCACTGCATCAGTGACATGAATCCGGGCTATGTGAAAATGGATAAGGATTTCACAGCAAAGGCAATGAGCTGCGAACGGGATTACGAGCTGTTTAAAAAGATCATTGAGATGGTTCACAGCATCGGCATCCGCATCTGTGTGGAAGGAATTGAAAAAGAAGACTGGCATCTTAAGATGAAAGAACTGCAGGCGGATTATCTTCAGGGGTATTTTTTTGGAAAACCCTGTGAAAAAAAGAAGTTTATGGAAGAGTTTGTTTGCAATCCGCATAATAATGGCGTATGGTGAGATAGTACCTCTCAGGAGGTGCTATTTTACTATACAGATTTTTATAGAAATTTCATATCTGCATGAAACGGAGTATAAAGAATGAACGAAATAGAAGTTATCTGGAAGTTTTTAGATAATCTGGATGAGTACGTGTACGCAACAGACATAGAGACAGATGAGCTTGTTTATATGAACCGCAAATTGTTAGAGGTGTATGGATTACAGTCCATAGATGATGTGAAAGGGATGAAGTGCTACGAGGTGCTGCAGAAATCTTCTGTTCCCTGTGGTATGTGCAATAATGACAGGCTTTGTGCCGGAAAGTTTGTCGAGTGGCGTTATTATAATCCGGTGATCGATAAATACATGATGTTGAAAGATACCCTGGTGGAAGATCCTGTCACAAATAAAAAGTACCGGATCGAGATCAGTATAGATATCAGCGAGGAGCGTTCACAGGACAAGATGATCCAGAAGTACAGGGATATGGAGTCCTTTGTCAACGAGGCATTGAAGGATGCGCTTTCTGTCGAGTCGCCGGACGAGACGATCCGTATTATTCTGGAATATCTCGGAAAAGTGCTGAACGGAGAGAGAACATATATTTTTGAGAAGAACAGAGATGGCAGGGATGATAATACATATGAATGGACGGCGCCGGGAGTGCCACCGGAGATCGACAATCTCCAGAATCTTCCGCCGGAGATCTGTGAGAACTGGTATCACATTTTTGAGGAGGGAAAATATGTCCAGATACCGGATATTGAGGAGATGCGCCTGAGCGATCCGTTTCAATATGAAAATCTGAAGCGGCAGAAGATCCATTCCATTGTTGCCATGCCAATTTATGATGCGGAAAAAGTCATTGCTTTTTACGGAGTTGACAATCCGCCGGCATTTTCATTGGAATATACGTCGGATATGCTTCAGATCATGGGTTCTTTTCTCAAGTCCTGCATCAGACGCAGGAATCTGATGAGGCGTCTGGAAGATCTAAGCTATAAGGATGCGCTGACTCAGCTTGGAAACCGCTTTGCGATGGAAAAGTATGTGAGACAGATCGATCCGGAGCAGAGCGTTGGCGTAGTTTATTGTGACGTTACTGGTTTAAAGGGTGTGAATGACACACTGGGACATAAGGCAGGGGATGACCTGATCCTTAGAGCCGGTGCATGTCTGGAGCAAGTGTTTGGCGATTACGGCGTATTCCGTATCGGGGGAGATGAGCTGCTTGTATTGTGCGCGCAGATCGATCAGGACACGTTGGCGGAACGCATAAGGCAGTTAGAGTGTCTGACAGCTGAGAAGGACGTAAATATCGCAGTGGGAGTGATCTGGCAGGACAGGGCGGACACACATCTGGATGAACTTCTGCAGGAAGCTGAGAAGCGCATGTATGAGGATAAGGCAGAATACTATAAGAAAACAGGGATTGAGCGGAGAGGTGCAGACAAAAAAGGCTGAATCTGCTCTCACTAAATGAGAATAGATAAAAAAGTGATAATAATTTTGTCTGAAAACGGTATTTTCCTAGGCGAAATGTAAAAAATTTTAAAATAGAAATAAAATGATTGTGATTTTGCCATGAGGTACAGTATAATAAGAAATGTCGGTTAAATGTAAAAATCATGTAAAAAGTTTGTAAATAAAATTGCAGACAGGGATACGTTAGGATGTATAACGTGGTTAGGAGTACAAATGACAACATTTACTATTATTTTATCGCTGCTCAGCGGAGTGGCACTGTTCCTTTTTGGTATGTCCCTGATGGGGGACGGACTGAAGAAAGTAGCGGGTAATAAGCTGGAGCTGGTTCTTTATAAGCTGACGAACACACCGTTGAAAGGAGTGCTGCTTGGAACTGCTGTGACAGCAATCATCCAGTCCTCCTCCGCAACGACTGTTATGGTTGTCGGCTTCGTAAATTCCGGAATGATGAAGGTTGCGCAGGCAATCGGTATCATCATGGGAGCCAACATCGGAACGAGTGTGACAGGTTGGATTTTGTGTCTGTCGTACATTGACGGTTCGAACGGGATTGCACAGCTGCTGTCCACGGCGACTATCTCAGCGATCGTGGCTATCATTGGTATTATCTTTAAAATGTTTGTAAAAAAATCCGGCTTTAAAAATGTCGGTGACATTATGCTTGGGTTCTCCATCCTGATGGTGGGGATGCAGACCATGAGTGGGGCAGTTGCACCATTAAAAGATAACGAGCATTTTGTGAATGTATTGACAATGTTTAAGAATCCGGCGGCAGGTATACTGGCAGGTATTTTATTTACAGCGGTATTGCAGAGTGCATCTGCCTCAGTCGGTATCCTTCAGGCGTTGTCCATGAGTGGAACGATCACTTTTGCAGCGGCGCTTCCTATTACCATGGGTATTGGTGTCGGCGCAGCCTGTCCGGTTCTGCTCTCCTCGATCGGAACGAACAAAAATGGTAAGAGAACAGCCCTGATCTATCTGTTTAACGATCTGTTCGGCATGCTGTTCTGGTCAATTGTATTCTATTCTGTCAATGCAGTGGTGCATTTTCCATTTATGAATGCCACCATGAGCCCGGTACTGATCGCACTGTTAAACACGGTTTTCCGTGCGGCAACGATTTTAGTACTTCTTCCATTTATCAAATGGATTGAAAAAATTGTTTATCTTGTTGTAAAAGATTCGCCGGAGGACGAGGAGGATCAGGCAGACTTCGATCTGCTCGAGGAGCGTTTCCTTGCTTACCCGGATCTTGCGATCACACAGAGCCATCTTGCGATGAACGGCATGGCAAAGAAGGCAAGAAAGAATATTTTACGCGCGTTAAGCCTGTTCCTTGTGTATTCGACAGAAAAGTTTAATAAGGTACAGGAGAAGGAAACACTGATCGATAAATATGAGGATAAGCTGGGAACCTATCTGATGCAGATGTCCACGCATGAGATGAATGGAAGCCAGGCGAAGCAGGTATCCAAGTTTTTGCATACAGTGAGTGATTTCGAACGTCTGGGCGACCATGCGGTGAATATCTCAGAGGTTGCGGCGGAGCTGAACGAGAAGAAAATTGCATTTTCGGACGAGGCACAGTATGAGCTGGATGTGCTTGAGAATGCAGTAAAAGAGTGTGTCAGTCTTGCGGTGGATGCATTCTGTGCGGACGACCTTGAGATGGCGGCAAAAGTAGAACCACTCCGCGAACTGATCGGTATCCTCTGCGATGAACTGAAACTGCGTCATATCGCAAGACTCCGCACCGGAAAATGCGAGATGAAGCAGGGATTTGCGTTTAATGATCTGCTGACGAACCTGGAACGAATCGCAGCACACTGCTCGAACATCGCAGTTGCCATGATCGAGCTTGAGGCGGCAGACTTTGATACCCATGAGTATTTAAAGAGTGTCCGCGAGTTAAAGAATGACACTTACATGGCATACTTTGATGAGTATGAAAGAAAATATGACATCAATGGTTACCGGAAGAAAAAGACAAAAGCACAGAAATAGAGATCAGTGATTACGGCTGTCGTACTGAAAGGAGAAATTCCCGGATTGTATGGCAGCTTTTTTGTTCCATTCTTTTGGAGAAATTTTCTGATGGAAAACATCATAAGCCGGGAACTTTATTCTAGTCAAAAAAGATAGAATGATGTACTATGAAAAGGAACAGAAAACGAAAATTAGAATTTGAAAAAAGTAAGGGAAAAACATGTCGCTGCAATTTATTTTCGGAAATTCAGGAAGTGGAAAATCATCCTATTTATATAGGAACATACTAAAAGAAGCGGCAGAGCATCCGGAGAAAAATTATCTGGTGCTTGTGCCGGAGCAGTTCACCATGCAGACACAGCGCGAACTTGTGCGGCTTGAAAAGTCACATGCTATCATGAACGTGGATGTGTTAAGTTTTGCACGCCTTGCATATCGTGTGTTTGACGAGCTTGGGAAACAGAACCTGCGCGTGTTGGAGGAGACCGGAAAGAATCTGGTGCTCCGCAAGCTTGCAGGGGAGCAGAAGAAAAACTTAAGTGTGCTGGGCGGTAACTTAAACCGGATGGGGTACATCAGTGAGGTGAAATCCCTCATTTCCGAGCTGACGCAGTATAACGTGTCACCAGAAAAATTGGATACATTTTTGGAGACGGAGGATGTCGGGGAGACATTGCGCCTGAAAATGCAGGATATCTCGGTCATGTATCACAGTTTTTCTGAATATCTGCAAGGGCAGTATATCACCTCTGAGGAAGTGTTATCGCTATTGTGCGATGCCGCAGAGGATTCGAATATTATAAAAGACAGCGTGATTGTGTTTGACGAATTTACCGGTTTTACACCGATACAGAATCAGCTTCTTAGAAAACTTTTAGTGTTATCAGAGCGTATCATTGTCTCCGTGACGATGGATGCAAGCGAGGATTTTTACCATTGCAGGGGCGAGCAGGAACTTTTTTCCATGAGTAAAAAGACGGTTTCGGTGCTGATGAAAATGGCAGAGGAACTTCATGTCACGGTGGAGGAGCCTGTTGTGTTATCCGATGGAAAAAATCACAGATATAAAAATGCTCCATCCCTGTACTTCATGGAGCAGAATCTGTTTCGACCGTATTATCATAAATGGCGGCAGAAGGAGGATGAACTGCGGATCGTGAGCCTTAAAAATCCGAGGGAAGAGCTTCACTTTGTGGCGCGTGAGATCACGAAATTTGTGCGTGAGAAACAGTACTGTTATAAGGATATCGCAGTGGTGACCGGGGACGTCAGTCTTTACGACAACTATGTGGATGAGATTTTTGCAGCGTATGATATTCCGTACTTTCTCGACCAGACGAGAACCATTCTGTTTCATCCTTTTATCGAGTTTATCCGTGCGGTGCTTGAGGTGGTGGAACTTGATTTCTCTTATGAGAGCGTGTTCCGTTTTCTGCGCTGCGGTCTGACCGATATCACAGAGCAGCAGATCGATCTGCTGGAAAACTATGTGCTTGCCAAAGGGATACGCGGCAGAAAAAAATGGGAAAAACAGTGGACGTTTGTGTTCGATGATACCGAAAAAGAGAACCTCACAGAAATGAATGAGGTGCGGGAAAAGATTTATGGCTTCTTTGCACCGTTATCGGAAGCGTTCACACAGGGAAAGACTGTGCGTGACGAGACCACTGTGTTGTATGAATTAATTGAAAAATTAGAAATAGAACAAAAATTAAAACAAAAAGAACTGGAATTTGAACGGCAGGGCAATCAGGTCAAGGCGAAAGAGTACGCCCAGATTTACAAAATTGTCATGGATCTGTTTGATAAGGTTGTGGACTTCCTGGGAGACGAAGTGCTTCCGGTCAAAGAGTATGCGGATATTTTAGACGCCGGATTTGAGGCTGCAAGAGTCGGCGTGATCCCGCCGGGAAATGATAAAGTGACGATCGGTGACATCGAGCGAACCAGATTGAACCATATCAAAATCTTATTTTTCATCGGTGTCAATGACGGTGTTGTGCCGAAAGCGGGCAATGCCGGAGGTATCATCTCGCAGTTTGAACGTGAGAAAATGGTGGCATGTCATCTGGAACTTGCACCGGGTGCGCGTGAAAAAGTGTTCATCCAGCGCTTTTATCTATATCTGAATGTGACGAAGCCATCTGATTTTTTATATGTGACTTTTTCAAAAGTGAATGCGGACGGAAAAGCACTTAGAAGGTCGTATTTTGTTGGAACGCTCTTGAAAATGTTCCCGGAGAAAACGGTGGAGGAAATCGAGGAGACAACTTCTGCGGACTGCATCATGACGCCGAAGAGCAGCATGGCGTTTTTCCTGGAGGGACTGCAGGATAATGACAGGGCATCTGATTTTTCTCAGGTAGAAAAAAGAAAATTATGGAATGCTCTCTCAAAATTCTACCTCACAGATTCCGAGTGGAAGCCGGAAACGGAAAAACTTTTAAAAACTGCCTACGAAGTGCACAGCGATGAGCCAATCAGCCACGCAGTGACGCAGGCACTTTATGGAACCGTGTTGGAGAACAGCGTCACAAGACTGGAGCGTTTTGCGGCGTGTGCCTACGCGCATTATCTGAATTACGGTTTACGCCTAAAGGAGCGTCAGCTTTTAGAGTTTGCAAGCGTGGACATGGGAAATATTTACCATGATGCGCTTGAACATTTTTCCAGACGTGTGGAAAAATCAGAGTACACCTGGTTTAACATCCCGGAGGATGTGCAGGAGACTTTTATAGAGGAGAGCATGAATGACGCGATTGCTGGGTGCAAAAATGCCGGAGCGTTTGAGAACGTGAGAAACCGTTACCTGACCGGTCGGATGCGCCAGACCATCAAGCGCACGGTGTGGGCACTTACCACCCAGATCCAGAAGGGAAAATTTGTGCCGAGTGATTTTGAGGTGTCCTTTTCGCGGGCAGATAAATTGGACGCCATCCGTTTTCAGCTGAGTGATGAGGAAAAAATGAACCTGCTCGGCAGGATTGACCGTGTGGACACTTACGAGACGTCGGATAAAGTTTATGTGAAGATTATTGATTATAAATCGGGAAACACGAGTTTTTCACTCGTCAATCTGTATCACGGACTGCAATTACAGCTTGTGGTCTATATGAATGCGGCATTGGAATTAGAGGAAAAACGCCATCCGGGCAAAAAAGCGGAACCGGCGGGTATTTTCTACTATCACATTCAAAATCCGATAGTAGACGGACTTGGAAATGAGACAGAGGCAGAAATACGAAACAGCGTTTTGGAGCAGTTAAAATTAAATGGTCTGGTGAACGATGATCCGGAAATCTATGAGGCGATGGATTCAGATTTTGCCGGAAATTCTTCGGTCATCCCAATCGGAAAAAAAACGGACGGAAGCTTAAAAGCAACTTCCAAGGTTGCCAGTACTTACGATTTTTCTGTGATGTCTGATTATGTACAGGAGAAAATCAAAGAGACCGGGAAAAAAATCTTTGCCGGAGATATTTCGATTCATCCATACTCGCTGGACGGAAAAAGTGGCTGTGATTACTGTCCATACCATACCGTCTGCGGTTTTGACACCCGGATGCCGGGTTATTCCTATCATAAACTGGAAAAATTTGACAGTGCGGACGAGATATTAAAGCGTATGGAAAACGAAAAGCAGGAACAGTAAATAACAGGAGTGAGAAATATGGGAGTTTCATGGACCACAGAGCAGCAGCAGGTCATTGACTTAAGAAATCGAAATATATTGGTATCTGCGGCAGCAGGTTCTGGAAAGACCGCTGTTTTAGTAGAGCGGATCGTGAAAATCATAACAGACAAAAATCATCCGGTCGACATTGACCATCTGCTGATCGTGACGTTTACCAATGCGGCAGCGGCAGAGATGCGGGAGCGAATCGGAAATGCGATTGAGAAAGCGTTAGACGAACAGCCGGGGAATGAGCATCTGTTAAGGCAGTTGACCTTGATTCACAATGCACAGATCACGACCATCGACAGCTTCTGTCTGTATGTGGTGCGCAATCATTTTCATGAGATCGATCTGGAACCGAATTTCCGTATCGGGGATGAGGGTGAGTTAAAATTACTGCGCGAGGATGTTCTTGGCAGAGTTTTGGAACAAAATTATGAGGAGCCTTCGGAAGCATTTTCCGATTTTGTGGAGGGCTATGCTTCGGGAAGAACCGATGCTGCATTAAATGAGATGATCCTTCAGTTATATGAGTTTTCCAGAAGTTATCCGTGGCCGGAAAAATGGCTGGATTCCTTTGTGGGGATCTACCGCATCGAAAACAGGGAGGAGTTAGACCGTGCAGAATGGCTTGCTCCGCTCACGGAAAATATCTGTTTTGTCTTAAAAGACTGTGAACAGCTCTTAAAGCAGGCGCTTGCGGTCACACAGCAGGATGACGGACCGGATATGTATGAGAAAGCGGTGCGAAGCGATCTGGAAAAATATGAGAGTTTGTCAAAACTAACATCTTTCTGTGAACTGTCCGTGGCGCTTTCCGATATCAAATACGACAGACTTGCGAGTAGCAGAGGTTTTGAGGGAGATCCCGATAAATTGGAGCTGGTAAAAAGTCTCAGGGAGCAGGCGAAGGATGTAGTAAAGAAGTTATGTAAACAATATTTTTTCTGTTCGCCGGAGATGATGATCGAGCAGTTAGAGCGCACGGAGCCGATGTTAGAAGAAGTTGTCCGCCTCACAAAACAGTTTGCAGATGAGTTCGCAGCTGCAAAACGCCGGAAAAATCTGGTGGATTTTCATGATGTGGAACATTTTGCATTGCAGATTCTTGTGGATGAGGAGACGGAGAAGGCGAAAAAGACTGCGGAAGAGTTCCGGAATACCTTTGAGGAGATCATGATCGACGAGTATCAGGACAGCAACGAAGTGCAGGAGACACTGCTTCGCTCTATTTCCAGAGAGGAGCGTGGGGAAAATAATATTTTCATGGTCGGGGATGTAAAGCAGAGTATTTACCGGTTCCGTCTCGCAAGACCGGAACTTTTCATGAAAAAATACGATTCCTATTCGCTGGAAGAGAGCACCACGCAGCGTATCGACCTGCACAAAAACTTCCGGAGCAGAGAGGAAGTCTTGACCTGCACAAACGATATTTTTTATAAAATTATGGCGCGGAGTCTTGGAAATGTGGAGTATGACGCGGAGGCTGCACTGTATCCGGGGGCAAGCTATCCTGTCAGCGCGGACTTCATCCCGGAGATCCTGCTTGCAGACAGCAACGACGAATTATTGGAGGACACCGAACTTACGGATAAAAAGACACTGGAAGCGAAAATTGTGGCAGAAGAAATCAAGCATCTGATGAAAACGCAGCCTGTCACGGACAAGGCAGCCGGAACACTTCGGGCGGCACGTTACTCCGATATTGTAATTTTGCTCCGCAGCCTGTCCGGCTGGGCAGATTCGCTTGTGGAAGTGCTGAACGGGAATGGGATCCCGGCGCACACGGTTTCTTCGACCGGATATTTTTCCACGGTGGAAGTGCAGACGGTGCTGTCCATGCTGAGGCTTTTGGATAACCCAAGGCAGGATATTCCGATGGCGGCAGTGCTCCGCTCTCCGATGGCAGGGCTTACCGATGAGGAGCTTGCAGTGTTAAGGCTTGAAGATGGCAGTGTGCCTTTTCATGAAGCGGTGCTTGAACTGGCAGAAGGACTTTATGAAGAGGACGGGCAAAAAGAAATTTCAGATTCAGAGGCAGATCGGAAGCAGGGAAGAAACGCGGATGAGAAAACAGAAAATCATATAGAGATAACCGCTCACCGGAAATTACTCAAATTTTATAAAAAATACAAGCAATTACGGCAGCTCGTCCCGGACACTCCGATCCATGAGCTGATCGAGATCATCCTGCGCGAGACCGGATACGGTCATTATGTGGCGGCAATGCCGGCAGGAAACAGAAGAACGGCGAATTTAAACATGCTTTTGGAAAAAGCCACAGCCTACGAGAAAACGAGTTACAAGGGACTGTTTCACTTTGTGCGTTACATTGATGAACTGCAGAAATATGATGTGGATTTCGGTGAGGCAGACATGGTCGGGGAAAACGAGGACGTTGTCCGAATTATGAGTATCCATAAGAGCAAAGGTCTTGAGTTCCCAATTGTGATCGTGAGCGGTATGGGCAAAAATTTCAATAAACAGGACACACGGAGCAAAATGGTGCTTCACCCGGAACTTGGTATTGGTCTTGACTACATGGACGGAAAAAAGCGTATCAAATCACCGACTATCGCAAAGAAGGCGATTGCAAAGCAGATCGATCTGGAAAATCTCGGCGAGGAACTTCGTGTACTTTACGTTGCCTTAACCCGTGCAAAAGAAAAGCTCATTCTCACCGGAACATTAAAGGATGCCCCGGAAAAACTGGAATTTTTCAGGCAGCAGGCAGCATTGTATGCACATTCCAGCGACACCACAGCGATTCCGTATCTGACAAGGGAAAGTGCCGCAGGGTATCTCGACTGGATACTTCCGGCAGTGCTTTCCTATGGGGACAAATACCCGGTCCGGATCGTGGAAGCGGCAGAGCTTGTCTTAGACGAAGTGGAAAACCAGTTAGAGCAAAATGAAAATCTGACAGAGCGGATCGTGGAGATCGAAGCGGCGGACACACAGCTGGTCGGGCAGTTAAAACAGCGGTTTTCGCAGCGTTATCCCTATCAGACAGACATTTTGCGGAAAAACAAATATTCCGTATCCGAATTAAAGCACCGTGCAATGCGTGAGAAATTTGAGGCGGAGCAGGAGGAGACCATTCCGGCATTTTTGGAAGAACCTGTGATGCCAACGATCCCTCTTTTTATCCAGAGACAGGGAATCGTGGGACAGGAGGCACAAAATAAGGCACAGGATGCAGGGCAGGAAGCAGAAAGTAAAGCAGAACAGAAAATAGAATCAAATACAGCAAACCGTGGCGCACTCAGAGGAACCGCAGTACACCGTGTCATGGAGTGCTACGATTTTACTTCAGAAAAAAGCGTACAGGAACAGATGGACGCTATGGAAAAAGAGGAGAAGATCACTGCGGATATGCGTGCACTCGTGAAAGAGCAGATTGTGGCAGATTTTGTTTCCTCGGAAACAGGAAGGCGGATGGCTCTCGCACAGTGCGGGGGAGCACTTTACCGTGAGAAACCATTTGTCATGGGATTTACGGAAGAGGAAATGGAAAGATATGGCTTTGGGGCAGGTGCGCAGATGATAGAAAATGAAGCGCAGACTGAAAATGCACAGCAGGAAATCATGTCAGAAAATGTGTCGCAGGAAAATCATATGCATGAGGAAGATTTAACTTTAATTCAGGGAATCATTGATGTTTTCTGGATTGAGGATGACGGAATCACAGTCCTGGATTATAAGACAGATCGTGTGGATACTGTGCAGGAGCTGATTGACCGTTATGCGACACAGTTAAAGCTTTATGCGGATGCGTTGGAGCGGGTTTTTGCCACCCGGAAACTGAAGGTGAAGGAGATTCTGATCTACTCGTTCCGGTTAGAAAAGCTGATTTCAATTGAATAAATGTATGCACGAAGATCACTGGAGTCTTAATGATTCCGGTGATTTTCGTATAGAGCGATCGTATAGAGCAATCAGACGATATTTTCTTGTGTGCATAAGTGATTCATGGTATCATAGAAATCATGAGAACGGAGGAAGGAGTCGCAAAAATGAAAGCCTTAAACATCCCGGTTGGTATTTCTAATTTTGAAAAAATCCGCAATAATGGATTTTATTATGTTGATAAAACTGGTCTGATCGAGGAACTTCTGAAAACAGAAGCAGAAGTGACGTTGATCACCCGACCACGTCGATTTGGAAAAACACTCGGAATGAGTATGCTAGAAAGCTTTTTTGATATTCGAAAAAACAGTCGGAAACTATTTGAAGGTCTTGAGATTGCACGCCAGAGTGAATTATGCAGCAAGTGGATGAATCAATATCCGACGGTTTCCGTATCATTCCGGCAGGTGGATGGTCTGAACTTTACAAGTGCATATGATATGCTGACAATGGTGTTTGCCGATCTGTATAACAAACATCTTTATCTGCTTGAAGACAGTCATGTAACGGAGTTTCAAAAGAAAACGTTTACAAATATTGCGCATGGATGTGGTTCGGAAAAAGAAGTGAAAAGCAGTCTTGTTCTTTTGACGACTATGATGCAGCAGCATTATGGTAAGGCAGTAGTACTTTTGATAGATGAGTATGATGTTCCGGTTGCAAAGGCAAATGCGCATGGTTACTACAACGAGATGTTAGATGTCATGAAAGGACTATTGCAGGCTTTGAAAGATAATCAGGCACTTTGTTTTGCGGTTGTCACAGGATGTCTGAAAATTGCTAAAGAAAGTATTTTTACAGGAACCAATAATTTTGTGTCTGACACTATCACAGATTCACGCCTGAATGAATACTTTGGCT
>ENA-OPDH01001423-OPDH01001423.1-human-gut-metagenome-genome-assembly--contig:-NODE-1423-length-17425-cov-4.209096_pt1 | contig 17425 bp, 12 predicted proteins | sample MGYA00241260_ERZ501500 | MGnify/ENA primary metagenome ERZ501500 (study PRJEB25962, sample SAMEA2042519) | human gut metagenome | biome: human gut; feature: human-associated habitat; material: faeces...
CTTCAGACAGCAGATGTTGCACTGAATGACGGAGATGTAGATGTCAATGTAGAACAGCATACAGCATACATGGACAGTTTCAATCAGAGTTATAACGCAGATCTGGTTGCAATCAGTCCGATTCCAACTGTTCCGGCAGGAGTTTATTCAGAAAAATACGATTCTGTAGATGAAATCCCGGATGGTGCGAAGGTTGCAGTCCCAAATGATGCGTCCAACACAGCACGCTGCTATCTGATGCTTCAGAAAATCGGCTGGATTAAGCTTGACGAGAAGGCTGATCCATCCACAGTTACACAGGATGATATTGTAGAGAACCCACATAATATTGAATTTACAGAAATGAACAGCATGACAATTCCGGCAGCAGAATCTGATTTTGATTATATTGCAATCACAGGAAGTGTTGTATATAATGCAGGCATTGATGCTTCTACAGCACTGGCCAATGAAGATATTTCAGATTATCTTGTACTTCAGGTTGTTGTAAAAGAAGAGAACAAAGATGCAGATTGGGCACAGGCAATCGTGGACGCATACCACTCAGATGAATTCAAACAGTATATGAAAGAAAACAATGATGGATTATGGTGGATCCCTGAAGAACTTCAGTAATCAGGAAAGGCAGTGAGAAAAATGGATCAGACAGAAAAATTAATCCTGGAAGCAATCGATCAGCACAGAGATGAGATCATTGAATTTGCCAGAGATATATACGATCATGGAGAACTTGGATATAAAGAATTCAATACAGCAGAAAAATTCATAAAGAAGATGAAAGAATTAGGTCTGCGCACAGAAACCGGACTTGCAATTACAGGAACAAAAGCGTATTTAAATGAAGAAAAGAAAGATACAGCAAGCCTTGCACTTCTTGGAGAGCTTGATGCACTTAGGATTCCGGAGCATGCTCATGCGAATCCAGAGACAGATGCGGCACATTGCTGCGGACATCATGCACAGATGGCTGGAATCTTTGGTGCGGCACTGGCTCTTACAGTTCCGGAGATCGCGGAAAAACTGGATGGACAGGTGGTATTTTTTGCAACACCGGCGGAAGAGTATGGTGAAATTGGATTCAAAAATGAACTGCGTGCACAGGGAAAAATAAAATATGGCGGTGGAAAATGTGAGCTGCTTCGTATCGGCGCATTTGATGATATTGATCTTTGTATTACACATCACATTGCACCGGGGGATGACATCATAGTAGGAAGTGGAACCGGAAATGGATTTGTATCTAAAGTGATCCGTTGTTTAGGTAAGGCAGCCCATGCGGCAGGAACACCGGAACAAGGTGTAAATGCTCTGTCGGCGGCGTCACTTGGTCTTCAGGCACTCGGTCTGAATCGAGAGACATTCCGTGATGAGGATTGTGTCCGTGTCCATCCGATCATTACAAAGGGTGGCAACCTGGTAAATGTAGTGCCTGATGAAGTTGTAGTAGAGACATTGGTAAGAGCTAAAACAATCGAGGCATTTACAGATGCAGCGAAGAAAACAGACCGATCCTTTCACGCAGGAGCTATTGCAATGGGAGCGAAGGTTGAAATCACAACACTTCCGGGATATCTTCCGACACTTGCGGAAGAAGCACTCCCAGAATTAAAAAGAGCAGCAGAACTTTCTGCACCGGAAACAAATGTGATCGAGGCCTCAGGACATACGGGAGGATCAACAGATGTCGGTGATGTCCAGCACTTAATGCCTGTATATACATTTAATACAGGTGGTGTAAAGGGTGGACTCCATCAGGTAGAATTTGAAGTGACGGATGAGGAAGAAGCTTATATTGTCACTGCGAAGATGTTTGCACTTGGAGCCTATGGACTTTTGAAAGAAAAAGCAGCAAGAAGCAGAGAACTTGTTAAAAATTATAAGCCGGTATTTGAAAATTCAGCAAAGTATGCGGAGTTTATGGATCAGTTTGATTCAAAAGAAGTATTGGAATAATTCTATACATTTCCCTACTTTTATGGTATAATTTAAAAGTTATTTTAATGATTTATCGATTTAATGTGATGAACAGTCGACGTAATAATATCATAAGAGAAAGGAATTAGAGAAGTATGTTATCTACGATAGAATCAGTAAATAGTGCTGTGAATAACTTTATCTGGGGCGTTCCGGCTATGATCTGCATTATTGGAGTCGGGCTTTACTTAAGTATCCGGACCGGCTTCCTTCAGATCAGAAAATTTCCGTATGCGATGAAAGTGACAATCGGAAGGATGCTCCGCAAAAGAGATGCATCTGACGGTGCACTGACTCCATTCCAGGCAGTTTGTACCGCATTGGCGGCGACGGTCGGAACAGGAAATATCGCCGGAGTTGCAGGAGCAATCGCAATCGGAGGGCCGGGTGCAGTGTTCTGGATGTGGATCATCGCCCTGTTAGGTTCGGCCAGCGCTTTCGTCGAATCTACACTCGCACAGCTTTACAAACGGAAAGGAAAAGAATCCTTCATCGGGGGGCCCGCCTACTATATGCGATACGGATTGGGACTGAACTGGATGGGCATACTGTTCGCCATCTTGATCTCCGTCACCTTCGGTTTCGCGTTCAACTCGGTACAAAGCAACACGATTTGCGCCGCCATGCAAGGCTCGTTCGGTTTCGATCCGAGGATCGTAGGCGCGGTACTGACCGTACTGACACTTGCCATTATCTTCGGAGGAATCCAGCGAATAGCCAAAGTCAGCAGCGTGATCGTCCCCGTAATGGCATTGGGATACGTGGCGCTCGCCTCGGGGATCGTACTGTTCAATATAACGGAACTGCCGGCCGTCATCAAACTGATCGTAAGCAGCGCTTTCGGATGGGAACAGGCGGCAGGCGGTACGATCGGTGCCGCTCTGATGCAAGGGATCAAGCGCGGCCTGTTCAGCAACGAGGCAGGTATGGGATCGGCTCCGAACGTAGCGGCCACGGCATCCGTCACACATCCGGTCAAACAGGGATTGATCCAGACTTTGGGTGTTTTCACCGACACCCTGCTGATCTGTACCTGCACGGCTTTTATCATCCTGTTCAGCGGGGCGCCGTTGGACGGTTCGGTAAACGGGGTACAACTGACACAGCATGCCCTGACGCTCGAAGTGGGAAAAGCCGGAGGGATATTCGTTGCCGTAGCGATCTTCCTGTTCGCTTTCAGCAGCATTATCGGGAACTACTATTACGGGGAAGCGAACATTCGTTTCATCACACCGAAAAAAAGCGTGCTCTATATCTACCGTCTGGCGGTCGGCGGTATGGTGATGTTCGGGGCGTTAGCAAGTCTGGAACTCGCCTGGAGCCTGGCGGATATCACGATGGCTTTCATGACGATCTGCAACCTGTTCGCCATCTCGTTGCTGAGCAAACAGGCCTTCCTGCTGCTGCACGATTACATTGCTCAAAAACGTAGCGGGATCAAGAGCCCTGTGTTCGACAAGAACAAGCTGCCGGAACTGAAGGACAAGGCGGAATGCTGGTAAACGCTTCTTATTGGTAGATCAGACTGAACAACCGTTCAGGTGCAAAGATCTCGTTGGCGACCTCTCGTATCTCTCCGGCGGTCAGCTTCTCCACCTTGGCGAAGACTTCCGGCAGGGTGTCGTAGCGGTTATAATGGAGAAAGCTCTTACCCAGCCCCAAAAACAAGCCTTCCCGATTATCGCCGGAGACGCCCAATTGTCCGATCACCTGCTTCTTGGCCGCCGCCAACTGGGTCGCGGTCAGCTTCACCTCACGCAGCTTCGCCAGTTCCTTGTAAACAAGCCTGATCGCCTTCTCCTTGTTCTTCGGATCAGTCCCGAAGTAGATGCTTGCCAGCCCCGTATCGGTATAAGAAGTCACGTTCGATTCGACGTTATAGACAAGCCCGTTCTTTTCCCGGAGAGAGACATTCAAACGGTTGTTCATGCCCGGCCCTCCCAAGAGGTTATTCAGCAAGAACAACGGCAGGCGTTTCTCATCGTGCATGCTGTATGCCCGTCCCCCGATCAGCACATGCGCCTGATGGGTATCCTTGTGTATCTGGCGGCTGACGGGAAGGAGCTCGCCGGGTGCCGTCCGGTTACGTGCCGCCATCGGGAAAGCGATATCCGACAGGGTGCTTTCCGCCATCTGCACGATCTTCTTGAACGGAATCCGGCCCATCGAGAAGAACACCATATTTTCGGGGGCATAGAACCGCCTCATAAACGACTTGCCGGACTCGCTGCCGAAACCGAGCAGCGACTGCTCGTCCCCCAAGATGTTATGTCCCAACGCATGTCCGTCGAACAGCAAATTCTCGAATTCATCGAAGATCAGTTCCGAAGGGCTGTCCTCGTATGAATTGATTTCGTCCAGGATCACATCCACCTCCTTCTCGATCTCCTGCTCCGGGAACTGCGAATGGAACACCAGGTCGGACAGCAGTTCGAAAGCCCTCCGGAAATGCTCTTCCATAAAAATAGAATAGACGAAAGTCTCCTCCTTTGTGGTATAGGCGTTCAGCTCCCCTCCCACATTCTCCATCCGATTCAGGATATGCCAGGACTTACGCTTTTCCGTCCCCTTGAATATCATGTGTTCGACAAAGTGAGCCAAGCCAAATTCATCCATTTCCTCATCCCGTGTCCCGGCATTCACGGCAAACCCGCAATACGACACCGGGGATGCAGAAGGAAGATGTACGATACGCAAACCGTTCGGTAAAATATGTGAGAAGTAATCTTTTTCCATGATCCATTCATTAGGAGGCACAAAAGTACAAAAATATAGGTCATTCCATGTGCAGGTATCATTAAAATAGATACTTTTGCACTTTGTTAAGTTCATAACACCATATAGAATCATTTTAAAGGCTATGATAAACGAAGCAATCTCATCCATTCTGCAACAGGAAGCTGAAGCAGTACGCAATATTCCGATAACCGACGGCTATGAAGAGGCTGTGACACTCATTGTGAAACATGTACACGAACTCGGAGGGAATCTGATCACCAGCGGTATGGGAAAAGCAGGACAGATCGCCATGAACATCGCGACCACCTTCTGTTCGACCGGCACGCCTGCCTACTTCCTGCATCCCAGCGAAGCACAACACGGCGACCTCGGCATCGTCCGCAAGAACGATGTCATGCTGCTCATCTCCAACTCCGGCAAGACACGCGAACTGCTCGAACTGGTGGAGCTGACACGCGGTCTCGTACCGGAGATGCAGTTTATCGTTATCACCGGCAACCCCGACAGCCCGCTGGCAGCCGAAGCGACGATCTGCCTGCCGACCGGTGCGCCGAAAGAAGTGTGTCCTTTAGGCCTCACCCCCACCACATCGACCACGGTCATGACGGTGATAGGCGACCTGTTGGTAGTCGGCACCATGAAACGCATCAACTTCGGCTATCCCGACTATGCCAAACGGCATCACGGCGGTTACCTGGGTTCGAAAAGCCGCGAACAGTGTAAAACCGTAAACAAATAAAGAGCATGAGGAAGGTAATCGGCATCGGGGAAACCATTCTCGACATCATCTTCAGGAACAACCGACCCCATACGGCAGTGCCCGGCGGATCGACCTTCAACGGCCTCATCTCGTTAGGACGCCTGGGTGTACCTGTCTCTTTCATCAGCGAAGTGGGAAACGACCATGTCGGCGACATCATACGCGACTTCATGAAGGAAAACAACATTTCCACCCGCTACGTCGACCGTTTCCCGGATGGCAAAAGCCCGATTTCGCTCGCGTTCCTGGACAACGACAGCAATGCCGACTACACTTTCTACAAGGATTATCCGAAGCAACGCCTCGACGTGCCCCTGCCGGAGATCAACGAAGACGACATCTTCATCTACGGCTCCTATTACTCACTGAACCCGGCGCTTAGGGAACGGATGGTGGAATTTCTCGACTATGCACGCCAGCGCAAGGCGATCCTCTACTACGACCCGAATTTCCGCAAGGCGCACGCCCATGAAGCGATACACCTCGCCCCGACATTGCTCGAAAACTTCGAATATGCCGATATCATACGCGGCTCGGACGAGGACTTCCTCAATATCTTCGGGGAGGCCGACAGTGAAAAAGTCTACACCGACCATATCCGTTTCTACTGCGACCGTTTCATCACCACTCACGGAGCCGGAGGCGTGAACCTCTACCACGGCGACCTGCGCCTTCATTTCGACTCGCCCTCCATCCGCCCGGTCAGTACGATCGGAGCCGGCGACAACTTCAATGCTGGCATCCTCTACGGTCTGTTAAAAAATAATGTCCGTCACCGTGACCTCGCCACCCTCCCGAAAGAGACATGGGCGAATATCATCCGGTGCGGGATCGATCTGGCAACCGAGGTTTGCCGCAGCTACGACAATTACATTTCTAAAGAATTCGCAACCTCCTACCTCTCCCAGTCTTAAATATCATTAACCGGGAAGATAAAGGGGTATAAAGACACGTGTTTTTCACTATCTTTGCTTTGCATGAGTAGTAGAAGTATGATATTGAAACGGATTCTTTTCTTGTTCACCAGTGTGGCCTTATTGGCAGGATGCAGCTCCGGCAGAGCACCTGAAATTCGTGCCATATGCCTGCGTGACGACATCGGCAACTATATTATCAAATGGGAAACAGCCCCCCATACCGACGGGACGATGAAACTTTATGTATCCGACACCCCCAACTCCTTCGACATGTCGCGACCGTGCAGCTATGCCGACATCAATGACGGGAGAGTGACCTACATCACGAACGACAACATCACCCGCAAATATTTCCTACTGTCTTTCAACGACAAATATTACCGCACTGTCGGCGCCCGCTCGGTACAGATGGACAGCGTCCAGAACCTGCGCGACATAGGTGGCTACTTCAGCGAACACGGGAACCGTATGACTGGCTGGGGCAAGATATTCCGCTCGGGCGAGCTCAAGGCACTTAGCCGCAACGACACGATCCGGCTGGATAACCTGAAGATCAAAACTGTCATCGACCTACGGGGAGAAGACGAAATAGCCCTCGCTCCGGAAAAATATGCAGGGGCGAACATCATCTCCATCCCGATCCCGGTAAAAGGCAAAGAACAGATCACCCGACGCCTGGAAGAAGGACGCATACGCAAAGGCGACGGGCTCGTGTATATGCAGGACACCTATATCAGCTATGTGACGGACAACAGCGAACAATTCGGCAAAGCCCTGAAAGTCTTTCTCGACAAGGACAACTACCCGATCCTCGTGAACTGCTCGATGGGAAAAGACCGTGCCGGCTTCCTGACGGCCATGCTGCTGACAGCCCTCGATGTGCCGGAAGAAACGATCATGAAAGACTATATGGCTTCCAACAACCACATAGACCTGCGCAGCCTTGCCTATATGGCACGCAACCTCAATACGGACGCCCAGGAAACCATCACCGTGCTGCTCGGTGCAAACGAGACATGGCTGGATCTGGCCTTCCATAAAATAAAGAAAGAATATGGTTCGACCGACAAATATCTGTCGAAAGGATTGCATCTCACGGAAAAAGAGCGCGATACATTAAAAGATATCATACTAAACTAACCGGTATCCAAATTATTTGCGTACCTTTGTCCCCACTCTGAATTTATTATATATACATATATCACATTTTGAAAACATTTGAAGAATTAGGAGTTGCCGCACCAATACTGAAGGCAATTCAAGAAATGGGCTACGAATCGCCCATGCCGGTACAGGAGGAAGTGATTCCTTTCCTACTGGGAGATGACAACGACGTAATTGCATTAGCACAAACAGGTACGGGAAAGACAGCCGCTTTCGGCCTTCCGATCCTGCAAAAAATCGATGTGACTACATACCACCCCCAAGCACTCGTACTCTGTCCCACTCGTGAGCTATGTTTACAGATCGCCGACGACCTGAACGACTACTCCAAGTATATCGACAACCTGAAGGTCCTCCCGGTGTACGGAGGTTCCAGCATCGAGAGCCAGATCAAGACGCTGAAGCGTGGCGTGCACGTGGTCGTAGCCACTCCGGGACGCCTCCTGGACCTGATGAACCGCAAGACGGTAGACCTCAGCCTGGTGAAGAACGTCATCATGGACGAGGCGGACGAGATGCTGAACATGGGGTTCACCGACAGCATCAACGCCATCCTCGCCGAAGTGCCGGAGAACCGCAACATGCTGCTCTTCTCGGCCACCATGCCGAAAGAGATCGCCAACATCACGAAGAAGTACATGAAGAATCCGAAGGAGATCGTGATCGGCAACAAGAACGAAGGAAACAAGAACATCCGCGATATCTATTATATGGTACAGGCACGCGACAAGTACCTGGCTCTGAAACGCATCGCCGACTTCTACCCGAACATCTACGGCATCGTCTTCTGCCGTACCCGCAAAGAGACGCAGGAGATCGCCGACAAACTGATACAGGACGGCTACAACGCCGACTCGCTGCACGGCGAACTGAGCCAGGCGCAGCGCGACTACGTGATGCAGAAGTTCCGCGTCAAAAACATCCAACTCTTAGTTGCTACCGATGTGGCTGCCCGCGGCCTGGATGTGGACGATCTGACACACGTGATCAACTACGGCCTGCCCGATGAAGTGGAATCCTACACGCACCGCCGTGGCCGTACGGGCCGTGCGGGAAAGACGGGTATCTCCATCTCCATCTGCCACGTGAAGGAGAAAGGCAAAATCCGCGAGATCGAAAGGATCATCAACAAGAAATTCGAGAAAGGCGAAATGCCTACCGGACATGCTATCTGCGAAAAGCAGCTTTTCAACCTCGTCGACCAGATCGAAAAGGTGAAGGTGAACGAGGAGGAGATCGCCTCCCTGATGCCCCAAATCTACCGCAAGTTGGAATGGCTGGACAAGGAAGACATCATCAAACGTGTCGTTTCGCTCGAATTCAACCGTATGATCGATTACTACAAGGATGCCGACGAGATCCAGCAGGTAGACGAACGTTCCTCTCGCAGCGAACGGGGCGAACGCCGTGCACATGCGGCCGAAGAGGGCTATTCGCGTTTCTTCCTCAACTTCGGCAAGGCCGACGGCCTATATCCGAACCAGCTGATCGAACTGGTCAACAAATGTGTGCCGGGCAAGGTGCGCATCGGCAAGATCGACCTGCGCGAAAACTTCTCTTTCTTCGAAGTGGAAGAGGGTGAAGCCCAGCGCGTGATGGACAGCATGAACGGGTTCGAAGTGGACGGACGGCGCATCTCCGTCGAACCTGCACAGGGCAAAAAAGAAGAAGGCGGACGCGGTGGCAAACGCAGTTACGGCGGACGGCGCAGCGATGACGGCTACAAAGGCAAACGAGGTTCCAAAGATAGCGGACGCCGAAGTAACGATCGTTCAGACCGTGCTTTCCGCAAAGACGAACGCGACAGCGACCGCCCGTGGAAACGGACTGCCGCCGCACGCGACGCTCGTAAGAAAAGACGTTTCTAATCCTCCTCCCTCACGCTAACAGAAACAGGAGACCGCAGCATACATCAGCAACCCCCAGCCGGCAACGACGGGGAGTTGCTGTTTTTGTTTCCGCTTCCCGTCATGTCTCTCTCCGTATCCCCGTACCCCGAGAGTGTCAACAGGGCTCCCAAACACCCCAACACGACCTCCGAACGGCCCTCCCACAAAGCCAGCAGGCCCAATACCATCAGGTACAAGCGAAGGCAATGCGGGTTGCACAATCGCTGATGACTGATGATTTGATGATTCATTACTTCTTTCCCTTGCCGGGGGATGCCCCGGCAAGGGAAAGACATCATTTGTATCTTCATGCCACCATCTTCGTCAATACGCAAATCGCAGAGGAACGGCGCAATTATCATCCGTTACCGGAATTGTTGCGTAAGTTGTCAGTAACTCACTATATAATAGTGTATTTCGCTATTCTTCCCAAGCTCCGATACCACCAATTATGCAGGATGACGAATCGGTAACGTAGCAAAGTCTTAACTTGGTTCAGACTTAACTTTTCCCGTCATCTGGTTACAGAAACTATTTTCTCAAAAGCCTATTTCTCAATAACTTTGCTCTACTTTTCCATATCTCGCCGATTATTGCTAACTTTGTTATATAATTATGACGAATTTAAACGTACGTTTTTTTGTCATTTTGAAAAAGCCTCCTATCTTATTTATTCCCAATAATATACAAGCAAAAGCAGGACAAAAGCTACCCCTAAAAACAGGGCAGAAAATGAACTTTCCACCAGTAGATAAAAGACTTTACTATATATATTGTAATCAATTGTTTAGAGACATTTTCCGGCAAGCCCCGACCTGTCCCTTTTTTGCACTTTTTCCAAAAAGGAGGGTAAACCCCACAGAGGAACTGGAAAAGCCGGATATTTATTCATCCGTCTGCTGAAGCAGACAGCAAAAGACAGTGCTTTATATCTTATCCATTCTTCAACACATCGTCCTTGTCCGGTGCACTGGGTTCGGGTGTAGATTCGGGGTTGAAGGGGTTGAAGTAGTAGATGCCTTTTTCACCGAGGAATCGCAGGAAGTAAGGGAGCTTCTGCATAAAGAGGCTGCATTCCTTCGACTTGGCAGGAGTCCAGGCGGATTCGGCGACAGCTACCAGGCGGGGGAAAGTCATATAGTCCAGACGCTTGGCATCAGCGACCCGTTCCGTCCAAAGGGAGAACTGGAGGCCCATCACCTGGTCTTCATAATCGCGTGTCAGATGGATGATCGGTTCAGGGAAACGGTAGATGTCCTCGATCGTGTTGTAACCGCCCCACACACGGCCCACCTTATGGCCGCCGTACTGGACGAAGTCGGCATACAACGGACGGCGCGGGGTCATAATCACCCGGTAGCCGTTTTCGAGCGCCTTCACCAACTGGTGTTTGCGGTCGTGGCGCCACCACATGATGACAGCCTTGTCGGGAGAGACACCGGCATCGATCATCTCGTCCCAGCCGATCATCGTCTTGCCCTTGGAAGCCACGATATCGGCAGCACGGCGGATAAAATACTGTTCCAGGCCCGTTTCGTTGCCTAAGTTCTTATCTTTGATAAACTGCTGGATTTCGGGATCGGTGAACCAACTTTGGTTGCCGTAGTGCACCTCGTCGCCTCCGATATGGATATAGGGAGACGGGAACAGGGCGACGATCTCGTCGAGCACGTTGCTGATAAACTCGAACGTCTCTTCCTTGCAGGGATGGAACGTGAAATGCTGCCATTTGCCCTCGCCTCCGCCGGAGATTTCAGGATAGGAACGGCAGACAGCAGTAGCATGGCCCGGCATGTCGAATTCGGGAACGACCATGATGTGGCGATCGGCTGCATAGGCAACGATCTCCTTGATCTCTTCCTGGGTGTAGAACGTAGCGGGTGCTTTCGGGTCGTGCCAGTTGCCGACAGCTCCTTCGGTGGTCAGCTTCGGATAACGCTTGATCTCGATGCGCCAGCCCGGTTCGTCGGTCAGGTGCCAGTGGAAGACGTTCAGGCGAAGGGACGCCATGATATCCAGATATTGTTTTACCTTCTCTTTACCGAAGAAGTGGCGGCTCTCGTCGAGCATGAAACCGCGCCAGCCGTAGCGGGGCTGATCTTGTATCTTACAGGCACGCACGTTACCTTTGCCGAAACGGGAAAGTTGCAGAAGGGCTTCCTTCGCATAGAACAGGCCGGCTTCGGAAGAGGCTTGCAGCAGGATGCTGTTCGGTTCGACGACAAGCGTATAGGCTTCATCGGCCATCTTGCAATCGTTTGTCAGTTCCAGACGGATGGTTCCACTGGCGGGTGACGATTGCAAACCGGCTTCTTTCAACTCGGTTTGCAGTCCGGCGGCTAACTTGTCGGCATATCCGCCATTGCCTTGTACCTGGAGATTCTTTCCTATGACAAAAGAGCCTTTCCCGTTCTGCACCTTTGCGGGGGTCGGGAACAAAGGGTGTTGTGCCATCATCGGCAACACAAATAGGAGCAACAGGGTGCTCAGATAAATCAGTTTTCTCATGGCATATTTATATTTAATTATTCCCTTTACAGGGATATTCCTCTTTTGCCAGGGGATTAAGCCCCGGCAAGGGGTAGCAAATATATGAAAATTTCATATCTTTAGCCACAAAATTAAAGACAATGCCATGAATAGACTAATTATCCTTCTTATTGTACTTATCTGTTACGGGAACAGCCTTCGGGCCCAGGAAATCGAATACTCCCGACCGGTCAACACTCCTGAAAGTTGTACAAGCATCCTGGTCGGCAAGAAAGCATCGGCCGACGGTTCGGTCATGACCAGTCACACCTGCGACGGGAACTATCGCACCTGGATGGAGATCGTCCCGGCGGCACGCTACGAGCGCGACACGACAGTCGCCATCTATAACGGCCGCATGCATACCGAATATCCTGCCGACCGCACGAATATGGAATTGAAAGGAACGATACCGGAAGCCCGCTCGACCTACCAGTTCCTGAACACCTCCTATCCTTGCCTCAACGAAAAACAGTTGGGTATCGGCGAAACGACCATCTCCGGGCGCAAAGAGCTGCAAAACAAGAAAGGGATGTTCATGATCGAAGAACTGGAAAAGATAGCTTTGCAGCGTTGCACGACGGCACGCGAAGCGATCCGGCTGATCGGACAATTGGTTGCCGAATACGGATACGGGGATTCGGGCGAATGCCTGACGATCGCCGACCCGAATGAGGTCTGGCATTTCGAGGTGTTCGGCGAGGGGCCGGACAAGATCGGGGGTGTATGGGCGGCTGTCCGCATCCCGGACGATCATGTGGGGGTATCGGCCAATATCTCGCGTATCTCGACGCTCGACCTGAAGGACAAGGATCGTTACATGGCTTCCGAAAACGTATTTTCTGTTGCTAAGAAAATGGGGTTCTGGGACGGCAAAGAGCCGTTTAAATTCTGGAAAGCCTATAGCGGAGGCAACTATTTCGGCGAACCGAAGGCATTCAGCATCCGCGAATATTTCATCCTGAACGCATTGGCTCCTTCGCTCAAACTGTCGTACGACTCGGAAGAACTGCCGATCAGCGTGAAGCCGGACAAGCCGGTTGCTGTAACGGATGTGATGGCATTGCTACGCCAGACGTATGAAGGGACGGAATGGGACATGACGAAGAATCTGAAAGTGGCTGTCAAGAACAAGGAGACGAAGGAAACGGATACGATCACAAGTCCGGCGGCTAACCCCTGGATGGGAACAGATATGCTGAATATGCTGAACGGCGTGAAGGAAGGGACGGTGACACGCAATCGCTTAGTGGCGGTTCCGCAATGTTCCTACTCGCACGTGATACAGCTTCGCAACTGGTTGCCGGATGCAGTGGGCGGCGTTGCCTGGCTGTCGTTCGACAATCCGGGGCAGAGCCCGCGTATCCCGATCTTCTCCGGTACGACCGACCTGCCGGCTGCTTTCGGTATCTGCGGACAACACCGCCACCGTGAAGATGCCATCGTCTGGAAATACCGGACGGCAAACAAACTGGCTACGGTCCGCTGGGGATTGACCAAAGAGAAGATCAACGGCGCGGTCGCCCATTTCGAGGAAAAGGGCTTATCCGAAATGCCTTTCGTGGAAAACCGCTACAAAGAGTTGCAGGACAGCAAAGGGGAAGAGACCGCACGGGCTTTCCTGACCGGCTACACGGCCGACTTCGCAGGAGCGACAATCCTGCGCTGGCAGGAGATGGCGGATGAGTTCTGGAAGATGTTCGCGAGGGGATTCTGAACAATTGACAATTGACCGATATTCATATAATAGATAATAGTTGCTTTCCAAGACACGATAATTAATAATTTAATCTTTATATACATGAAATCACTTATTCTATCTTGCATGCTGGCTTTCTCTGCTTCGGCAACGTTCGGTCAGGGGTACCAGTTTACGGAAGTGGTAACGGTTCCCGCTACCCCGGTTAAGAACCAAGCGGCAACAGGGACTTGCTGGTGCTTTGCCACTACGTCGTTTATGGAATCCGAACTGCTTCGTATGGGGAAAGGCACGTATGACCTTTCGGAGATGTTCATCGTCCGCCAGAAATATATGAACCAGTTGCAGGACAACTACCTGCGTCGCGGGGACGGTAATATCGGGCAGGGCAGCCTTTCACATACCTTTATGAATGCGTACCGCCAGGTGGGTATCGTCCCGGAAGAGGTGTACACGGGCATCAACTACGACTCCGAGAAGCATAACCACAGCGAGATGGTTCGCTACATGCACTCCATCGCCGATGTGGCAGTGAAGGCGAAACAGCGCAGTCCGGAATATGACAAGCTGATTGCTAACCTGTTCGACACCTACTTAGGAAAGCTGCCGGAGAAGTTCACGTATAAGGGGAAAGAATATACGCCGAAGTCGTTCGCCGAATCTTTAGGGCTGAATATGGACGACTATATCGAACTGACCAGCTTCACGCATCATCCGTATTATGTGAAGTTCGACGTGGAAGTGCCGGACAACTGGGAACATTCCCTGATGTATAACCTGCCGCTCGACGAGATGATGCAAACGGTGGATTATGCCCTGAACAACGGTTATACGGTCTGCTGGGACGGAGATGTGAGCGAGAAGGGTTTCTCCTTTACGAACGGTGTCGCCATCAACCCGGAAGTGAAGAAGGTGGAAGACCTGTCGAATACGGATCGCGCACGCTTCGAGAAATTAGGAGAGAAGGAACGCTTAGAAGAGGTCTTCAAGTTCGAACGTCCCTACCCGGAAATCAACGTGACCCCGGAAGTGCGCCAGGCCGGATTCGAATCATTCGTGACCACCGACGACCACCTGATGCACCTGACCGGCATCGCCAAAGACCAGAACGGCACGAAATACTACATCACCAAGAACTCATGGGGAACCGACCGCAACAAGTTCGGCGGCTACCTGAACATGTCCGAGAGCTTCGTCCGCGCCAAAACCATCTATGTGATGGTCCATAAGGACGCGATACCGAAGGCGATCAAGGGGAAACTCCATCTTTAAACAATACGTGGAGCTGTGTCAAAACTGCCCCGTTCCCGCGCTTGACGCGGGATCGCATTAGAACTGACCCTATAAATATCTGATTAATAAGGCCTGTTCTTTTGCGGCCCCGCGTCAAGCGCAGGGACAAGGCAGTTTTGACACAGTTCCATGCTATCTTCTCTTATTAATTTAATCAGAACCGAATCTTCATCTCGCCATAGCAAGGCACCGCCTCCAACGTCTTGCAATAGTTGCCCCAGGCAATCTCCGGGTAATCCCAACGATTATTAATGTAAAGCATCAACTGCCCGTCTCCTCTTTTGGAGGTGCGGCAAGCCAGGGATGCGTCCGGTGAACAAACCGTAAGCCCTGCTCCTCCCCCTGTAGCGGAAAGGGTATAGCGATAGATGTTCTCCTTCATACCCTTTGCCATTTGCGTCAACGGACAGTCACAGTTTGCACCGGCATCCGCCCAATAGTAATAGTTGTGCGTATCGGCCGACCAGGGTTGAGCAGGGTTCTCGCCATATCGCACTTGCTTCGGGTTATAAAGGGAAGTCTCGCCCGTGTTTCCGGCAAAAGCGCCTTCGGGGTAACAACTCCACATACCTTTACGCTCCCATTGCAGATAGTCCAGACGTTCGGGTAAGTAGAAAGACAAGCCCGTCTCACGCAGGTAACCGTTTGGCTGTCCCGCAACGACATAGCTGACATTCATTTCCCCGGCGGGAGATATCCGGATCAGGATATCCGTTTGTACATCCTGATAGAAGCCGGAGAGGGCGACTTCCACCGCTCCCTCTTTGCGGGTATAGGTCAAGCTCTGCTTCTTCCAATCGCTGTCGGAGGTCAGGAACTTCCGGGCGCTCTTACGCACTTCGGCTCCAGTCAGATGGTTCAGATTGATGTCGAGATGGAGGAACGGGCCTTTCTCGATGATGACCTGTCCCTTGGAGGTCGCGTTGCTGATCAGGCCGGTTTCTTTGGAGAAAGGGATCTCGAAACCGTCTCCTTTAATCGTCATCATACCGGCGGTTTCCTCTACCTGCAACACACCGTTTACCGGAGATGCTTCCGAATCGGCAAGGCGAACGTGGTAATCGCTGCCCAATGAAACTTGTTCGGCATCCAATAACTCACCCGTAGCTGTATAGAAACAAATTGACAACAGTTCGCCTTCCTCCCAAGCCTCGGCAGGGATTACCAACAGTCCTTTTTGGTGAGGAGCGATGGAAGGAGCGGGAAGTTCCTTCTCCACACCTTTGTAGGTATAACGTATCTTGATCTCATCCAGGTCAGTATGGTCGAAGCGGTTGTACAACGGAAGCAACAAACGTTGTCCGGACAGGAAGGAAGCCACCTCGGTCGTCATCAGGCGGACGGGCGAATAGGCTTTCTTGGTAGCCCAGAACTCCGGTTTCTCACGGCGCCAGACATCGACGATCCCCCACTCTCCGTAGCCGACGCATTTACCCTGATAATCCTCCGGCTTGGCGGTACGGGCAAACTCTTTCCAGAAGGCAGTCCCTACTTTCGGTTCGGGCAGCATAAACGTTTCATCCACATATCCCCAGATCGCACCACCCAAGCCGCCGGGAGCATCAAAGAGGCCGCTCCACATCCTTTCGATCGAATGCCCCCAGAACTCGCGGATATTCGGATCTTCCTGCAAGGTAGCGTAGGTGTAGCACGCCGGGTGCGCCCATTCGTCGAACAGGGCAGGTATCCCTTCCCCCTGGAAACCATGGGTAGAGCGGTTCCATTGGTTCAGGTTTCCGTTTACATCCTGGTAGTGCATGCTCAGGATATCATAGACCGGCTTCTTCTCACCGACCGATCCGGGATAGCTGAATATAACCGGGCGAGTCTTGTCGGTTGCCTTCACCCAATCCCAGCATTGCTGGAAGTTCGTGCCGTACACGCTTTCATTACCGATCGACCAGAACAGAATGGAGGGATGGGAACGGAACGACTTCACCATCTCGCGGCATTGCGAGAGATAGCGGGGCGTAAACTCGGCACTATCCTGGGTCTTGCCCGGCGCATAGTTCTTCTGCCGGTAGGTATCGACAAAGCAGACAGCCGTCTCGCTCTCCACATAGATGCCGTAGCGGTCGCAATACTCCAGGAAACGTTCCGTGGGAGGATAATGCGAGGTACGGACAAAGTTCATATTGGAACGTTTGAAGAGGATCACATCGAGGCTGTCCAGTTCGGCAGTCGTCGTGCGGCCGAGTGTCGGGTGGATGTCATGGCGGCAGGCCCCGCGCAACTTCACCGGCATGCCGTTCACCAACATGCGGTCTTTCTCGATCTTCACGTCACGGAAACCGATACGGCGGTCGAAACGGCCGATCTCCTTTCCGTCCTTGCTGAGGGTGATGGTCAGCGTATAGAGGTTCGGATGTTCGGCATCCCACTTCAAGGGGTTCTTCACGGGCAGTTCATTCATGTTCCCGCCCTCTTCCAGGGGGAACCGGGATTGCACCAACGGATAGCG
>ENA-OPDH01001448-OPDH01001448.1-human-gut-metagenome-genome-assembly--contig:-NODE-1448-length-17228-cov-5.024341_pt1 | contig 17228 bp, 10 predicted proteins | sample MGYA00241260_ERZ501500 | MGnify/ENA primary metagenome ERZ501500 (study PRJEB25962, sample SAMEA2042519) | human gut metagenome | biome: human gut; feature: human-associated habitat; material: faeces...
TCTGTCTCTGAGTCGATCAACTGGTACTTGAGGGAAGAACTACCACAATTAATTACTAATACCTTCATATTCTCACGCTTTCTCTTACTATTCTATTTCTGGTCAAGTGCCTGTGCCTGAACCGCTGTAATCGCAACAACACCGACGATATCATCTGCTGAACATCCTCTGGACAGATCGTTAACAGGCTTTGCGATACCCTGTAACATAGGGCCGTAAGCTTCTGCTCCACCCAGTCTCTGTACCAGCTTGTAGCCGATATTGCCGCAGTCCAGGTTCGGGAAGATCAGAACGTTTGCCTTACCTGCAACTTCGCTGCCAGGCGCTTTGGATTTTGCAACAGAGGGCACAATCGCTGCGTCAGTCTGCAGTTCGCCGTCCAATGTCAGTCCGGGATACTGTTCGTGTGCAATTTCTACCGCTTTTACAACCTTATCTACCAGAGGATGCTTTGCGCTTCCCTTGGTGGAATGGGACAGCATCGCGATAATCGGTTTTGCGCCGACAAGGGTCTTAAAGCTCTTTGCACTGGTGTCTGCAATCGCTGCAAGCTCTTCCGCGGTCGGATCCTGATTCAGGCCACAATCTGCAAACAGAAACGTACCGTGCTCGCCGTATTCACAGTTGGGTACATCCAGAATAAAGAAACCGGATACCAGCTTTACACCGGGTGCGGTCTTTAAAATCTGCAGCGCCGGACGCAGGGTATCTGCGGTTGCATGGCATGCACCCGCCACCATTCCGTCTGCATCATTTGCTTTTACCATGATAACACCAAAGGTCATGTTATCGGTCAGCAGAATCTGACGTGCCTTTTCGGGCGTCATTCCCTTATGCTTTCTCGTTTCATATAATAACTGAACGTATTCGTCCAACTTCTCACATTTCGTAGGATCGATCACGCGCACACCGGTCAGATCAACTTCCAGCCATCCTGCACCATCCATAATCTTTTCTTCATTGCCAACCATAATAATGTTGGCAATCCCCTCTTCGATAATATGGGATGCTGCGATCAGCGTTCTCTTGTCATTCGTCTCTGGAAGTACGATCGTCTTTCTGTCCGATCTGGCTTTTTCTTTGATGATGTCAATATAAGACATTCTGCTTCTCCTTTCATTTTCTGATTTTCACGTTTTCGTTCTCAATGTCTGATAGATAAATTATAACATTTTCCCCATCCGAGACAAGGCAAATTTCTCAAATCTTTGTATAAAATGAAGGACACAGTTCACTCGTAGATCTCTACAAGCAGATTTCATGCTTGCATGAAAAGATGCTTGTAGAGATCTACGAAGGAAGCGCCATTTCATGAGCAAACAGGAGCTGCGCAGCAGCGAAAAAGCAGCGAAGCTGCGTTTTTTTGCGAATGATGTGACGCGGACGAACTGGGCAAACCAGCTTCGGACACAAAAAAACTGCCGCCGGCAAAACCTGCCGGCAGCAGTTTTTCATGTTTCTTATAAAAGTTTGTGCAGCTTACATCATACCCATGCCGCCTGCACCGCCGGCGGGCATTGCAGGAGTGTCTTCCTTAATGCTTGCAACAACGGATTCGGTTGTCAGCAGTGTGCTTGCAACGCTGGTTGCGTTCTGCAGAGCGCTTCTGGTAACCTTTGCAGGGTCCAGAATACCTGCGTCGATCATATTTACATAAGTCTCATTCAGGGCATCGAAACCGAAGCCGATCGGGGACTCTTTTACCTTGTTGATGATAACAGAGCCTTCCAGACCTGCGTTTGCTGCGATGTGGAACAGCGGAGCTTCCAGTGCTTTCAGGATGATGTTTGCACCAGTCTTCTCATCTCCCTCAAGATCTGCCGCAAGTTTTGCAACCTCTTTGGAAGCGTGGATATATGCAGAACCGCCTCCTGCAATGATTCCTTCTTCAACAGCTGCTCTGGTAGCTGCAAGAGCATCTTCCATACGAAGTTTTGCTTCTTTCATCTCAGTCTCAGTAGCTGCACCAACACGAACCACTGCTACACCGCCTGCAAGTTTTGCAAGTCTTTCCTGAAGCTTCTCTCTGTCGAAATCAGATTTTGTCTCCTCAATCTGAGCACGGATCTGGGCAACACGATTGGCAATTGCTTCTTTATCTCCCATACCATCGACAATAACAGTATTCTCTTTTGCAACTTTAACAGATTTTGCACGTCCTAACTGAGCCATTGTAGCATCTTTCAGTTCAAGACCTACCTCGTCAGAAATTACAGTACCACCTGTCAGAATTGCGATATCCTGAAGCATTTCTTTTCTTCTGTCACCATAGCCAGGAGCTTTTACAGCTACTACCTGGAAGGTTCCTCTTAATTTGTTTACGATCAGAGTTGTAAGAGCTTCACCCTCTACATCTTCAGCAATGATAAGAAGTTTCGCACCAACTTTTACGATCTGCTCCAGTAATGGAAGGATTTCCTGGATGTTGCTGATCTTCTTGTCTGTGATCAGGATATATGGATCTTCCAGATTTGCTTCCATTTTTTCCATATCTGTTGACATATATGCGGATACATATCCACGATCGAACTGCATACCTTCTACAAGGTCAAGTTCTGTGTGCATTGTCTTGGATTCTTCTACTGTGATAACGCCGTCTTTGGAAACTTTTTCCATAGCATCTGCTACTAACTGTCCAACAGTCTCATCGCTTGCGGAAATAGATGCAACGTTTGCGATCTGTTTCTTGCCGCTGATTGTCTGGCTCATGTTCTTGATTGCTTCTACAGCTACATCTGTAGCTTTCTTCATACCTTTTCTGAGGATGATCGGGTTAGCGCCTGCTGCCAGGTTTCTCATTCCTTCGTGAACCATAGCCTGTGCAAGAACAGTAGCTGTTGTTGTACCATCACCTGCTACATCGTTTGTTTTGGAAGCAACTTCTTTGATCAGCTGTGCGCCCATGTTTTCAAATCCGTCTTCCAGTTCAATTTCTTTTGCGATTGTAACACCGTCGTTTGTAATAAGCGGAGCACCGTATGGTTTGTCAAGAACTACGTTTCTTCCTTTCGGTCCTAATGTTACTCTTACTGTATCAGCTAATTTATTTACACCAGCTTCAAGAGCTGCTCTGGCTTCTGCGCCGAATTTAATTTCTTTTGCCATGATAATATGACCTCCTGATTCAAATTCTGATCTTTATGAATTCTTTCTGATACTTATCCGATATCTTATATTACATTCTTTAAATATCATCTTATAAGCATCTTCATTTATGTTTTCTATTTTGATATTGCTTATTTAACAATTGCAAGAATATCATTCTGTTTTACAATGATATATTCTGTGCCATCCATTTTTACTTCTGTTCCTGAATATTTGGAGTAGATAACTTTATCACCTACAGCTACTTCCATTTTTACTTCTTTGCCATCAACAACTCCGCCAGGTCCTACAGCTACAACTTCTGCCTGCTGTGGTTTCTCCTGTGCCTGTCCCGGAAGAACGATTCCGGATTTTGTTGTTTCTTCTGCTTCAACCTGTTTTAATACAACTCTGTCACCTAAAGGTACTAATGTCATGATCTATATCCTCCTTTATTCTCCAACCTGGAATCTCTGTTACCGTCTCTGCTATTTTTAATATCCGGTAACTGTTTCGGCACTCTGTCTAATCCTGCCGATTTTTGCTAGCACTCATTTACTTCGAGTGCTAATCACTGTCCTTATATTATTGAAAATGAGTCGATTTCGCAAGTGCTTTTATCATTATAAAATAATCTATATTCTCTTTTTTACTTATATATACTCTTTTTTTCTTTTGTTTTCTTAATTTACAAATAATTTTGTCATATCTTCCTTGTCTTTCGCACTCTGCTGAATTGACTCAAATACATTAATATTAAGAGGCTTGCTATAATTTCCTGTAACATAATAAAAAGACCGTCCACCATACAGCAGACAGCCTTCTTGCATTCATTATTTACGGGAGTTTCTATCTCAGGATTTCTTATTTCTCTGAGCTTTAATCTCTTCCAGTTCATCAAAGATTACTTCATTCAGCACTTTAATGTAGGTTCCCTTCATACCGGAAGATCTGGATTCGATCACACCGGCACTTTCAAACTTCCTCAAAGCGTTTACGATAACAGATCTGGTGATTCCCACGCGGTCTGCGATCTTACTTGCAACCAGGATTCCCTCATCTCCGTCAAGTTCATCAAAAATATGGATGATCGCCTCCAGTTCGGAGAAAGATAAAGTATTAAACGCAGATTTCACTACCTGCTGCTTTCTGTCCTCCTCAGCATTCTCTTCATGAACCGCTCTCATCATCTCAAGCCCTACAACGGTTGTTCCATATTCACTGACAATAATATCTTCAATGTCATATGGTTTCTCATAACGATACATAAATACAGTACCCAGTCGTTCCCCTGCAATATCTATCGGATTAATGATTCCCTGATAACTGCTTGATACATGTTCAAATCCCAGTGTCTGAAGATTTACATTCTCTTTTGTTGACAGGACACCCAGAAATCTCTCGTTTAACAGGGAATCTACATATCCGCCAACCTTGTCCTCGATCAGTTCAGTGATCTCCTCTACTCCTGGGCATAAACTGACACCCAGAACCTTTCCTTTTTTACTGAGAACCAGAATGTTGGAACTCAGTGTCTCCATCAGAACCTGACAGATGTCATTAAATACCACTTTGCTGGAACTGCTGTTATGCAGAAGTTTATTAATTTTTCTTGTTCTATCCAGCAGCTGAACACTCATATTGTCCTCCTTTCACCCTGTACATATCCGAAATCTTTCTGTCATTATTTCATAAATGAGCAGTCACTTTCTTTTGCTCGCAAGGAAGATTCAGACACACATGGTCATTAACATTACTGATACTTTGATTTTACACGTTTTAAAGTCAAATTACAAGACAAATTTTACTATTTTTTTATTTATTTTTGCTTTTCTGAAAATAGATTCCTTTTATAATATTATTCAATAAATATCATCATCAAAAATTCAAAGGATTGAAGACAAAAAGTCAGAAAGTCACTGACTGTAAGACAAAAAACGGAACTGTTGCATTAATGAAATTCATTTTCAACTGCTGCAACAGTCCCATTTATAACATTTACAATCCGTTATTATTCTTTCTCGTCCTTTGCCTCTACATATCCACATGTCTCCTGGCTGCAGACAAGCTTATTCCCCTTTTCCACCATATAGCTTCCACATTTCGGGCATTTCTTTGCTGATGGTTTCTGCCAGGACATGAAATCACAATCCGGATTATCCTCACATCCGTAGTACTTACGTCCTTTTTTGGTTTTCTTAAGCACAATCTCTTTTCCACATTTCGGACATGCCACCCCGATCTTCTCAAAATATGGTTTGGTATTTTTGCATTCCGGAAATCCCGGACATGCAAGGAATCGTCCATGAGGACCATATTTGATCACCATATGTCTGCCACAGTTTTCGCAGATCACATCTGTCACTTCATCCTGAATATCAACCTTTTCAAGTTCTTCCTCTGCAGCATCTACATCCTTCTTCAGATCCGGATAGAAGTTGCTTACTACTGTCTTCCACTTTACAGTTCCTGCTGCCACACAGTCCAGAAGCCCTTCCATAGTCGCAGTGAAGTTTACATCTACAATACTCGGGAAAGCCTGTTTCATAATATTATTGACAACTTCCCCCAACTCTGTAACATACAGGTTCTTCTGTTCTTTTGCAACATAACGGCGGCTGATGATCGTTGTGATCGTCGGCGCATAGGTACTTGGACGTCCGATCCCCAGTTCTTCCATAGTCTTGACCAGAGATGCCTCTGTATAATGTGCAGGCGGCTGCGTGAAATGCTGTTCTGGTTTCAGTTCCTTAAGACTAAGCTTCATTCCTCTTTCAAGACTCTGATTCAGAACATTTCCTTTTTTCTGGTCCTCTTCATCTGTGTATACAGACATAAATCCGTCAAATATGATCTTGGAGGCAGAGACTGTAAAAATATACTGGTCTGCACCAATCTTTACAGATGTTGTTTCGTATTTTGCAGGAGCCATTCTGCTGGCCGCAAAACGTCTCCAGATAAGCTGATACAGTCTGAACTGATCTCTTGAAAGAGATTCCTTCAGTACAGCCGGTGTACGGCTGATGTCTGTAGGACGGATCGCTTCGTGAGCATCCTGAATCTTCTGTCCCTTTTTCACAGCTTTCTCAGACTTTGAAACATAATCCTCTCCGTACTGAGCAGTGATATATTCTCTTGCAGCAGCATCTGCTTCCTCTGAGATTCGGGTGGAATCTGTACGCAGATAAGAGATCACACCTACCGTTCCATTTCCTTTGATATCAATTCCTTCATACAGCTGCTGTGCCAGACGCATTGTCTTCTGTGTGGAAAAGTTTAAGGTCTTGGCTGCTTCCTGCTGTAAGGTACTTGTAGTAAAGGGAAGCGGTGCATTCTTGATCCTCTCGCCTTTCTTTACTTCATTGATCTCATATTCTTTATCTTTCAGAGAGGCCAGAAGTTTATCCATTTCCTCTTTGCTGTGGATATCCATCTTTTTATCTGTTCCATAAAACTTCGCCTGCAACGGTTTCTTCTCACCCTTCACCTGAAAATCTCCCTCCAGGCTCCAGTATTCTTCCGGAATAAACGCATTGATCTCATCTTCTCTGTCACAGATGATACGAAGCGCAACAGACTGTACGCGCCCCGCACTTAAGCCTCTCTTGACTTTTGCCCAGAGAAGCGGGCTGATGGTATAACCTACCATACGGTCAAGCATACGTCTTGCCTGCTGTGCATCTACCAGATCCATATCCAGGTCTCTGGCCTGTTTGATTGATGATTTTACTGCTGTCTTGGTAATCTCGTTAAAGGTAATCCTGTGCATCTTCTTCGGATCTTCTTTTAATGCCTGCATCAGATGCCAGGAAATTGCCTCTCCCTCGCGGTCAGGGTCAGTTGCAAGATAAATCTTATCTGCTTTCTTTGCAGCCTTGCGAAGCTTTGCAAGCAGTTCTCCCTTTCCTCTGATCGTTATATATTTGGGTTCAAAATCATGCTCAACATCAATTCCGAACTGACTCTTCGGGAAATCACGGACATGTCCGTTAGAAGCTTCCACATCGTAATTCGCACCGAGAAATTTCTTTATTGTTTTCACTTTTGCAGGTGATTCTACTATCACCAGATATTTCGCCATGCTACCTCTCCTAGTCGTAATCTGTTATTCTTCACAGTGTCCCTGAATGGGCACATTGCCTGACAGCGATATTGTTACATATGAAAATCGCCCTGCGCCGCAGAAACGTGAAGCACAATAATCATAAATCGTCAACTGTCTTTTACATAATAATGTCTCCCGCTCTCTCTTATGAGCCCCCGCAGTGTCAGTTCCACAAGACAGTTGCTTACCTGTGCCGGGGAAAAGCCTGTTTTTCTCACAATGTAGTCGGGATTTTTTGGTCGTAAATCGAGACAACTATACACCATATTCAAATCTCTTGCAAGTCCCAAGTTGTTTTTTTCACCGTTTTGTGTTACTTTTTCCATCGAAATTCCAAGTTCTTCCAGCATAATTTCCGGACAGTATGCAATCCCTGCGCCGTCGTAGATCAGCTTATGGCAGCCTCTGCTGAGTTCATCTGTCACTGCCCCCGGAATCGCATAGACCATCTTTCCCTGTTCCAGTGCAAATCCCGCAGTAATCAGCGAACCGCTGTTTTCTTTTGCTTCCACTACCAGAACCGCGTCTGACAAAGCACTGATGATCCGGTTTCGCGCCGGGAAATGCCAGGAAACAGGTCCTGAACCCAGTGGACATTCACTGATGATCCCACCATTTTCCCATAAGATCCTCTCATAGAGTTTTCTGTTAGATTTCGGATAGCATACATCAACACCACTTCCAAGCACCGCAAATGTAGGCATCTTTCCTTCCAGTGCGCCTTTATGTCCTTCTGAATCAATGCCAAGTGCCATACCGCTGATAATCTGGACTCCAGCTACACTTAACGCTTTCGCATACCGGAATGCCTGCATCCTTCCATAAGGACTGCACATTCTGGCACCGATCACTGCCACCGTTCTTCTCTTAGGATCAGGAAGTCTGCCTTTTACATAAAGCTTTGCCGGCATGGAGGAATACTGCTTCATTATCTGAGGATATTCCGGATCTGATTTCTCAATACATCGTATCTGACCTGTACTGTATTCTTCTGTATGATTATTTTTCACATCAGTTCTTTCCATATAAAATACCTCACTGACCTTTATTTTATGACAGAATCTTTGTCAAATGCCCTGTACGAAAGTGCTTCTCCGATATGATGACCGGCAATCATTTCTTCCCCTTCCATATCCGCAATTGTTCTGGCTACCTTCAGGATCCTGTGATAGGATCTGGCACTGAATGCGATTTTTTCAAAGGCTCTTGCCAGAAGTCGGGATGCGCTGTCTGTAAGAGGGCAGAATTTATCGATCAGACTGCTCTTCAGCTGCCCGTTAAAATTTATTTTCTCATCTTTATACCGTTCTTCCTGAATCTTCTGTACTTTTTCCACTCTTTTTCTGATAGCAGCGGAATTTTCTCCCTTTCTTCCACAGTGAAGCTGTGAAAAAGAAACCGGCGGTACCTCAGTGCTGATATCAATTCTGTCCAGAAGAGGGCGACTGATCTTTCCCATATAATGTGTGATCTCACCTGCTGTACAGGTGCATCTGTTTAAATCCGGATAATAACCGCAGGGACAGGGGTTCATCGCTGCACATAACATAAAATCCGCCGGAAAGTTGTAAGTTCCGCTTGCTCTGGCTATCTGGATCACTTTATCCTCCATGGGCTGTCGCAGAAGTTCCAGACTTGCTCTGGAAAATTCCGGCATTTCATCCAGAAAGAGTACACCTTTATGCGCAAGAGTGATTTCGCCGGGTCTGGGATTACGCCCGCCTCCTGCAATTGCCTGCGGAGTACTTGTATGATGAGGGCTGCGAAATGGTCGCTCATCAATCAGAGGATGTTCTCTTGAAAGAAGTCCTGCAATACTGTAAATTCTGGTAAGCTCCAGCTTTTCTTCAAAGCCAAGCCCAGGCATGATCGTCGGCAGTCTTCTGGCAAGCATGGTTTTGCCCGTTCCCGGAGGTCCGATAAGGAGAAGATTGTGAAATCCGCTTACTGCAATTTCCGCCGCTCTTTTTGCCCCTTCCTGTCCTTCAATGTCCGAAAAATCCATTCCCATATCTGTATTTATAATAGAAGGAATTTCTTCCTGTATTTCCCTCTTCAGATAGGGTTCCGGATTCTTAAGACACTCGACCAGTTCCCGTAAATTTTTTACTCCTGCTACCGGCACATCCCTGATCAGTCTTCCTTCTTTCAGATTCTCATAGGGAACTACGCAAAAACGACTGCCCAAACTTCTTGCACACAACACAATCGGCAAGATTCCGGATATCCCATGGATTTCTCCGTCCAGACCGATCTCCCCTGCCATCATAACTCTGCTGACAACCTGGGGGCTGATCATCTCAAAAGCAGCCAACACTGCTGCTGCCACCGGTACATCAAAACCGGCTCCCTCTTTCTTCATGTCTGCAGGAGCAAAATTGACGGTAATTCTCTTTGGTGGAAACTGATAACCATTATTCTTGAGTGCTGTGCGTACCCGTTCCTGCGCTTCCTTTACCTGCGCAGAAGGAAATCCTACCATGATAAAGGAAGGAAGTCCGTTACTTACATCAGCTTCTACCTGCACAGGGCATACTTCCACCCCAAAAATTGCAGCTGATAATACACTTGCAAACAAATATAAACTCCTTTCTTCCGGCATAAATCTCCCCCGATATTTATGCTCGCCAAACAGCGGACGACTGAATAGTTACATCACTTAAATTGTATTGGAAATTATTTCAGAAATCAGATTAGAAAAAAGATTATTTTTATAATAGACCATTTTGCTCTGTTTTGCAACCGTTCATTTTGTTCTGTTTTATACTTTTTTCAGTACATAATCTGCGAAGGCTTTTCACAGATCATGTTTGGGAGTACACTACAAAACAGAGAGGTGAACTATATGAAATTTCAGCGTATTCAGGATTTACGTACAGATGCTGACATGTCACAGAAACAGCTCAGCGAAATTCTTCACATCAGCCAGCGTTCCTACTCTCACTATGAGACAGGTTCACGCAATATCCCGGTTGAAATGCTTATCAGACTGGCAAATTATTACGATATAAGTGTTGATTATCTGGTAGGACGCACTGATAAAAAAGAGATGAATAAATAAGTAAAATCACTTTTTTTAATATAAAAGGATTCCTGTAACTGTTTATGTTACTGAATCCTTTTATATTTTTTGTATCTTTTATTCTTTTATCATAACAGTATCCACAGAAGGATGGACTTTTGCACCCTCCGCTTTTGTTTTTGTCTTAATATTCACATAAAGACGACCATTATCAAAGGTAAGATAACCCTTTGCTACATTTCCCAGCGAGTCTGTAAACGAGAATCTGGTTGCATTTCCTGCGACGGATTTCTTTACTTTTGCCTTGCAGGTGGCTGTCTTTTTCTTATTTGTCTGTGAATAAGTAAAGGTAACCGACTTCTGACTGAGTTTCTTAATTTTGATCTTAACCCTGCCGTTCTTACTGCGCCAGGTTCCCAGATAATCCTCCGGGTTAAAAACATAAGCCCGTTCCAGAACCGGTGTTGGCGTTGCCGTAGGAATCGGTGTTGGGGTAGGTGTGGGCGTAGCTGCAGGTGTCGGTGTTACAGTGGGAACTCTTTCCAGTGCCGCGATCGCTTCTGCTTTTCTCTGCTCTCTGTCCACATTCTTTCTGTGTTGAAGCAGCAGAGTGCCTGCCAGCATAAGCAGGATAAACAGGATAATTACAATTATCAGAAGTTTTATAAGTCTTTTTTTCTTTTTATTCCGTTTCTGTTTCCCGTTGTTTGTTACCGACAAATCTGCATCTCCTCTTCTGTTTCTTGTTCGTTACTTATTCTTTTCCATCCCAGCAATAGGTACAGAGTTTACATGGTGAAATTCCAATGGAAGCTTTCAGATCATCAAGTCTGTGGAATTTCAGTGATGTGAAATTCAGCTCCTTACGGATTTCTTCCAGCATTTCTTTATAATTTGTTGAATTTGGATCTGCATAGTCTGCCAGGACTTTATCACTGACATTCTCTCCCTCGCGTTTGGCGATCACACGTCTTGTGATCAGATCCATCTCCGATTTAGAACGTGAGAAATTCAGATATTTGCATCCATAAAGTAAAGGCGGACACGCAGGACGGATATGTACTTCCTTTGCACCATTTCTGTAAAGAAATTCCGTTGTTTCTCTTAACTGTGTTCCACGTACAATAGAATCATCGATCATCAGAAGGCTCTTATCCTTGATCAGACGATGTACAGGAATCAGCTTCATTCTTGCGATAAGATTTCTCTGGCTCTGCTGTGTAGGCATAAATGATCTTGGCCAGGTTGGTGTATATTTGATAAACGGACGAGCAAAAGGCACACCGGACTGGTTCGCATATCCGATCGCATGGGCAATACCGGAATCCGGAACACCGGCTACAATATCGGGATTTACTTCTCCCCTGTCTCTCCTGGCCAGCATATCACCGCAATGATAACGCATTTCTTCTACATTCACACCCTCGTATGCCGAAGTAGGATATCCGTAATATACCCAGAGGAAAGAACAGATTCGCATCTCTTCCCCTGGTTTCTGCAGGGTTTCCACACCATCCGGAGTCACTGCAACAATTTCTCCGGGGCCCAGTTCTTTCAGGTCTTCATATCCAAGATTCAGGTATGCAAAGCTTTCAAAAGATACACAACAGGCATCTTCTTTCTTTCCCACGATCAGTGGAGTCCTTCCCAGACGGTCACGTGCTGCCAGAATCCCCTTTGGTGTCAGGATCAGCATGGTCATGGAACCTTCTATCACTTCCTGCGCATAACGGATTCCCTCAATCATGTTGTCTTTCTGATTGATCAGTGCAGCTACCATTTCTGTGGGATTTACGCTTCCTCCACTCATTTCCAGAAAATGAGTGCATCCGTTTTTAAAACAGTTGGCAATCAGTTCATCCATGTTATTGATTTTTCCAACTGTGGTAATTGCAAAGTTGCCAAGATGAGAGCGCACCAGAAGAGGCTGAGGTTCATTATCTGAAATACATCCGATTCCCAGATTTCCCTCCATCTCACCAATGTCACCATCAAATTTCGTCCTGAACGGTGCATTTTCAATGTTATGAATCACGCGGTCAAAACCACGTTTCTTATCATACACTGCCATTCCGCCTCTGCGTGTTCCCAGATGGGAATGATAATCAATTCCGAAGAAAAGGTCCAGAATGCAACTGGACTTTGATGCTACTCCAAAAATTCCACCCATTATCGTATTCTCCTTTTGTTCATCATCTTCAGGCAACTTTTATAATAATCCTCTTCGATAATCCATTTAAAAAGATTACTATAGCCCGTTTCATAACGTTTTCCTTCACTATAACAGTTCTTATCCTGCCAGATTGCCGTAAAAACAGTTATATCACACAACACTCCCATTATATAGAATGAAAATTTAGAAGTAAAGAGTTTTAATCTTATTTCTTTTCCTTGATGATACCTGTTCTGTATGCATCCAGCAGCTGGATCAATTCCTGTATTCTCTCTTTCAGCGCATGACCTGTATCTGTATCACCCACAAGCTGGCGTCTGGACATGTAGCTGACTGCCACGCGGTTCGATACAATATCAGTCTCTCTTGCCACAGCATCTGCTTTGGACGTAAACGGTTCATGAGCAGTAAGATTCAGTCCATAGGAATTATAGATCAGCGTATATCCGGCAATTCCCGTTACTTTCTGATATGGCTTGGAAAAACCACCGTCAATCACGATAACCTTTCCATCACATTTTACAGGACTTTCTCCTTCACTCTGGTGTACCGGAACATGGCCATTGATGATATGCCCTTTTTCCGGATCCAGACCAAATTCACGAAGCATATTATCTACCACTTCTTCATTCTCCCAGAGGCGGTAATAAGCATTCTTCTTCTCTTCATGTGTAGAAGGATCCTCTATGAAATATCTTTCAAAAGTACTCATCTTGCTCTTGCCAAACAATGGTGAATTCGGAGCTGCCCAGATATACCACATAATATCTCTGCCCTTCTTCTGTTCTTCTTTTCCTACAGAATAGAATGCTCTGCGCACATAGGTTTCCAGTACATCGTACAGTTCTTTTCCCTTGTAGCTTTTTCCATAAATCTGTACTTCCCGGAATGTTCCGTCTTCATTCAGAGGAATGCTTCCGTGAAACAGAAGATTTCCGTTATATACTGTATAAAGCCCGCCTTTGTCAAGTAGGAGACGGATGTGGTTTTGCAGTTTTTCACAGTTTCTGAATGCAGAGGACAGTTTGTCCATAACTTCTTTTTCTCCGGCTGTAAGTTCGTATGGATGTTTCCAGTCAATAGTCGGAAAATTATTGTCGCGAAGCGGATATTCTTTTCCGTCAGGCAGTGTGATCGTCCCTTTTTCCGGATTGATCCGATGAAGAAGTGCTCTGTCTTCCATCTGGAATTCTTTATGTCTGCGCACCAGTTTACCTTCTAATTTAAACTGGATCACAGCAATAGCCTTGTGCATTTTTTTGCCCAGTTCTTCCTCAAGAACATTATAATTGGAAGCACCTTTCATAGCAAAAATCTCGCAGGGATCATCCTTATACGCCTCCATCACAAAGGTCGCCAGAGGAAGCATATTGATTCCGTATCCATCCTCAAGAATATCCAGATTTCCGTAACGGATACTGTTTCTTACCACTGTTGCAATACAGGCTTTCTGTCCTGCTGCCGCACCCATCCAGACAACATCATGGTTTCCCCACTGAATATCCAGGGAGTGATACTGCATCAGGCGATCCATAATGAAATGTGGAGCAGGACCTCTGTCATAAATATCCCCCAGAATATGTAAATGATCCACGACCAGACGCTGGATCAGTTCTGCAAGCGCAATGATAAAATTCTCCGCACTGCCGATCTCAATGATCGTATTTACAATGGAATCATAATATGCCTCTTTGTCAAGAACCTCCGCTTTCTCTGTGATCAGTTCTTCGATCACATAAGCATAATCTGCGGGAAGAGCTTTTCGTACTTTGGATCTGGTATATTTGGAGGCTGTTGTCTTACAGATTTCAATAAGACGGTAGAGCGTGATCTTATACCAGTTTTCCATATCTTCTTCCGTATCTTTGACAAGATCCATCTTCTCTTTCGGATAATAGATCAGAGTTGCCAGAGAACGCTTATCATTGTTACTTAATGTATGTCCAAACACATCATCAATCTTCTTCCTCACTGCACCGGAACCATTTCTGAGCACATGTGAAAACGCCTGATACTCCCCATGAAGGTCTGACATAAAGTGTTCCGTTCCCTTCGGCAGATTCAGGATTGACTGAAGATTGATAATCTCCGTAGATGCCTTTCCGATTGTAGGATAAATTTCTGCAAGTCTCTGTAAATATCTAAGTTCGTCTTTCTTCATATCCATCTCCTGTTATCATATATTATGATGTCAGAGCATTTTATGTTGCTGTCTGCACCATGCCCTGCAACACACTTTGCGGTCACAGAATTTATGCTCATCCTGTAAAGTCAAATAATGACATCTGGTTCGACTGCGGGATATCTCCGAATAATTTCAGATCATCCATCAGATCAATAACCGTTTTGCTGACCTTTGTTCTGTCGCGGAAGTCGTCTTTTGACAAGAATTTTCCCTGTTTTGCAGCATCAACCACTGCATCTGCCGCCTTATCTCCCAGTCCGTCAATAGTTGCAAGTGACGGCATCAGTTTCCCATCCACGATCTGAAATCTCTGTGCCTTGGCAGTATAAAGATCAATCGGTACAAATTCAAATCCACGTGCGTACATTTCCTGTACAATACGCATATCCTTCAGGGTATCCAGTTCTTTTTTAGATGCTGAATCACCTTTTTTGCGAATTTCTGCCATATAATACTCCAGGCGTTCCTTTCCCATACACATCATCTCATAGGAGAACGCTGTGGCGCGGATACTGAAATATGCCGCATAGTATGCCAGTGGCTGAAACACCTTATACCACGCAATTCTGTACGCCATCATAACGTATGCTGCTGCGTGGGCCTTCGGGAACATATACTTGATCAGCTTACAGGACCAGATATACCAGTCCGGAACTCCATGCTCTTTCATGGTCTCGATCCACTCATCACGAAGACCTTTTCCCTTACGGACGCTCTCCATGATCGTAAACGCAAGGCCACTTTCCACTCCTTTTCCGATAAGGTAGATCATAATATCGTCTCGGGTACAGATAGCTGTGGAAATGGTTGCCTTACCCTCCTGGATCAGCACCTGGGCATTACCCAGCCATACATCCGTACCATGAGAAAGCCCTGCAATACGGATCAGGTCAGAGAAGTATTTCGGCTTGGTGTCAATAAGCATCTGCATGGCGAAATCTGTACCAAATTCCGGGATTCCCAGACATCCGAGCTTACATCCGCCAATATCTTCCGGTTCAATTTTCAAAGCCTTTGTACTTGCAAACAATGACATGACATCCCTCTGATCCAGGGGGACATCCCTGGCACTGATTCCCGTTAAATCCTCCAGCATTCGGATCATAGTGGGATCATCGTGTCCAAGTATATCAAGCTTCAGCAGGTTTCCGTCAATAGAATGATAATCAAAATGTGTGGTGATAATGTCACTGTTCACATCATTCGCAGGGTGCTGGACAGGAGTAAATTTCTCAATCTCCTCACCTACAGGAAGTACGATAATGCCTCCCGGATGCTGTCCTGTTGTACGCCGCACGCCTGTACATCCCTGTACGATGCGGTTGATCTCACAGTAACGTTTATGCACACCACGCTCTTCAAAATAATTCTTCACATAACCAAATGCAGTTTTCTCCGCAAGCGTACCGATAGTCCCTGCCTTGAATGTCTGCCCCTTACCAAAAATAACCTCTGTATATCTGTGTGCATTAGCCTGATACTCTCCTGAAAAGTTAAGGTCAATATCCGGTTCCTTATCTCCCTTGAATCCAAGGAATGTCTCAAAAGGAATGTCAAACCCTTCTTTTTTCATCCTGGTTCCACATTTCGGACAGATCTTATCCGGCATATCACATCCTGCCATACCTGCATACTGCTTTACTTCCGGTGAATCAAAATCACTGTATTTGCAGTCCGGATTAGGACAGAGATAATGCGGCGGCAGAGGATTTACCTCTGTGATACCGGACATGGTAGCTGCCAGAGAAGATCCTACAGAACCTCGCGAACCTACCAGATAACCATCTTCATTTGACTTCCATACAAGCTTCTGTGCAATGATATACATTACGGCATACCCATTGGAAATGATTGAATTCAGTTCCCTGTCAAGCCTGCTTTCCACAATCTCCGGCAATGGATCTCCATACATTTCATGCGCTTTTGTAAAACAGATATTCTTCAGATCCTGGTCGGAATTCTCAATGACCGGCGGGAATTTGTCCGGATGAATAGGTGATATCTTCTCAATCATATCTGCGATCTTATTTGTATTTGTAATGACAACTTCTTCTGCTTTCTCGCTTCCCAGATAAGCAAATTCTTCCAGCATTTCCTCTGTGGTACGTAAATACAACGGTGCCTGCTCATCTGCATCTGAGAATCCGTTTCCGGCCATAATGATCCTTCTGTAAATCTCATCCTGTGGATCCATGAAATGCACATCACAGGTTGCAACTACCGGTTTCTTAAACTGCTCTCCAAGCTTAACGATCTTCCTGTTTATCTCCTTCAGGTCTTCTTCGGAACTGATCATATCATGCTTATCATCTGCTATCATAAATCTGTTATTTCCAACAGGCTGGATCTCCAGATAATCATAGAAATTTACCAGTCTGGCTATCTCAGTATCCGGTGCATTTCTCAGAATTGCCTGATACAGTTCCCCTGCTTCACAGGCACTTCCCACCAGAAGTCCGTCTCTGTACTGCTCCAGCACACTTTTGGGGACACGTGGACGTCTGTGATAATACTTCAGGTGCGACTGACTCACTAATTTATACAGATTAATGCGCCCTGTCTCATTTCTGGCAAAAATGATCACATGGTAGGTCGGCAGTTTCCTGATAGTATTTACAGAAACAGCTCCCTGCTCATTCAGCATATCCACATCCCGGAT
>ENA-OPDH01001474-OPDH01001474.1-human-gut-metagenome-genome-assembly--contig:-NODE-1474-length-17024-cov-3.193765_pt1 | contig 17024 bp, 14 predicted proteins | sample MGYA00241260_ERZ501500 | MGnify/ENA primary metagenome ERZ501500 (study PRJEB25962, sample SAMEA2042519) | human gut metagenome | biome: human gut; feature: human-associated habitat; material: faeces...
TGAATAACCGCCTGTAAATGAAAAGGGCGCAGGGGAAAATCCTCCGCGCCCTTTTTCACATCGCTCCTCTCCGGTCATAGCCCGATCAGCAGGTGTTCGAGCAGGATGACCAGAATGCCCGACAGATAGCCGACGAACGCCAGCAGCGTGATTTTCTTGAAGTACCACGCGAAGTTGATCTTTTCCAGCCCCATCGCCACGACGCCCGCCGCCGAACCGATAATCAGCAGACTGCCGCCCACGCCTGCGCAGTAGGTCAGCAGGGGCCAGAACAGTCCGTCCTGCACGAACGACTGCATGTAGGCCGGATCGGCGCTGGCCGCAACCGCCGCCGCGTCCATGACCGGATACATGCCCATACATGCGGCCACCAGCGGCACGTTGTCCATCACCGACGAAAGCACGCCGATGACGCCCGCGATCGTGAAGACCTCGTGCACCTGCTTGTCGAGCCAGTTGGCCACGTCGGTCAGCACGCCCGCGCTCTGCAGTGCGGCCACCGACATCAGGATGCCGAGGAAGAAGAGAATCGTCGGCATGTCGATATGCTTGAGCACTTTCGAAACGCGGCATTTGATCGACTCCTCCATGTTGCGGATGCTGCGTTTGCGGTCGTAGATGATTTCGGTCAGAATCCACATGAATCCCAGCGACACCATCATGCCCATGTAGGGCGGCAGGTGGGTGATGCTCTTGAATACGGGTACGAACAGCAGGCTGAGGACGCCCGTGACGAGGATGAACTTGCTCAGCCGCGGACCCACGCCCTTGGGCAGCTCCGCTTCGAACGCGCTTTCGTCCACGGGGGCCGCGTCTTCGTTGCCCACGTAGCGCATCGCGATCGCCGTCGGGATGATTACCGATACGATGCACGGCACGAAAAGCGTTCCCATCAGGGCCGCCGTAGTGACGTTGCCGCGCATCCAGAGCATGATCGTCGTCACGTCGCCGATGGGCGACCAAGCCCCGCCGCTGTTGGCGGCAATCACGATGATGCTGCCGAAAATCCAGCGCTCCTTATAATTGCCGATCAATTTTCGGATCAGCATGACCATGACGATGGAAGTAGTCAGGTTATCCAGGACTGCCGACATGAAAAAGGTGATCGTAGCAATGACGAACAATAACTTCCGCTTGCTGTTGGTGGTGATGCGGTTGGTGATGAACATAAACCCTCCGTGAGAATCGACGAGTTCTACGGTGATCATCGCCCCGATCAGGAAGATCAAAGTCTCTGCGATCTCACCGATACTATCCAGTATCTGATGGTCGATGACGAAACGGATACACTGGTCTGCATAGGGCAGATCCTTTATGAATGGGAATGCGTCTAAAAAAAGTTTAAATTCTTCGGCTGAAGCGGTCGGAATAAATTGAGGGGCCCCAAATGTATATAAAACCCAAAGGATTGTTCCAGTCAGGAGTGCTGTTCCCGCTTTATTGATTTTTAGCGGATGTTCCAGAGCGATAAGTAAATATCCTATCAGGAACACGATGATCATTGTTGTCAACATAGTGTATCTGTTAAAATTTATCTAAAGCGGCAAAAGTAATAATTTATTATAAAAGGAAACATATTTGTTAAGAGGATTGTTTAAAACAGCTCGGCATATATTATTGAATCGTCTGCCGGATAATCTGGTTTTCCCTTCTGATAATTGGATTTTTCCGCCGTAGTTGTTGTTTGCCGACAATTGTCAGCAGGCAACTGCTTCGGCATGAATATACGAAATAATCCCGTCCATCGTGCTTGATCTTTTTGTATCTTTGTCCTGCATTTAAAGCAGATATGAATATATGATAAGTTATTTACAAATAGATAAGTTGACTAAAAGCTTCGGCGATTTGGTTTTATTCGAAGATATCACTTTCGGAATCGCGCAAGGGCAGAAGGTCGGGCTGATAGCTAAGAATGGTACGGGGAAAACGACTTTGCTAAATATTATAGCCGGAAAGGAGGATTATGACAGCGGGGCGGTTGTGTTCCGAAATGATCTGCGGGTTGGCTACCTGGAACAGATGCCGCATTATCCGGACGGCCTGACTGTTTTGCAAGCGTGTTTCTACTCTCCGAACGAGACGGTGCGTTTGATCGCCGAATATGAGCAGGCGATGGCAAGCGGCGATCATTCCAATCTCGAAGATATCCTGCTTAGGATGGATAACTTGAAAGCCTGGGATTATGAACAGCGTACCAAGCAGATTTTGGGACAGCTGAAAATCCATAACTTCGACCAGAAGGTGGAAACGCTTTCCGGCGGGCAGTTGAAAAGGGTGGCTTTGGCAAACGTGTTGATCACCGATCCCGAATTGATCATCCTTGACGAGCCAACCAACCACCTGGACTTGGAAATGACCGAATGGCTGGAAGGATATCTTTCTCGCGCGAACATTAGTATTTTGATGGTGACGCACGACCGTTATTTTCTGGATCGTGTCTGTAGTGAGATTATCGAGATAGACCGGAAACAGATTTATCAGTATAAAGGAAATTACAGCTATTATCTGGAAAAACGACAAGAACGAATGGACGCGTTGAATGCCGAGGTGGACCGGGCCAGTAACTTGCTTCGCAAGGAGCTCGACTGGATGCGCCGTCAGCCGCAGGCGCGTGGGACAAAGGCGAAGTACCGGATCGATGCTTTCTACGAGCTTGAAAAGAAAGCCAAACAGCAGCATGAGGCCGGTAATGTCAACTTGGATGTGAAGGCGTCGTATATCGGATCGAAGATTTTCGAGGCGGAACATGTTTCGAAACGTTTCGGCGATCTGAAGATCGTGGAAGATTTTAACTATATATTCGCCCGTTATGAAAAGATGGGGATTGTCGGGAATAACGGAACGGGAAAATCTACTTTCATCAAGATGCTGATGGGGGAAGTGGAGCCTGACAGCGGTCGTTTTGACGTAGGAGAAACGGTCCGGTTCGGTTATTACAGCCAAGACGGCCTCCAGTTCGACGAGCAGATGAAGGTGATCGATGTGGTCCAGAATATCGCGGAATATGTTGACCTCGGTGACGGGAAGAAGATGGGTGTTTCACAGTTCCTGAACTATTTCCTTTTCGCTCCGGAAAAACAGCATAATTACGTTTACAAGCTGAGTGGGGGAGAAAAACGCCGTTTATATCTCTGCACGGTCTTGATGCGTAGCCCGAACTTTCTTGTGCTCGACGAACCGACGAACGACCTGGATATCGTCACGCTGAATGTGTTGGAGGAATATCTGCGGAACTTCAAAGGATGTGCGATCGTCGTGTCGCACGACCGCTATTTTATGGATAAGGTGGTCGATCATCTGTTGGTGTTTCGGGGAAATGCCGATATAAAGGATTTTCCGGGCAACTACACGCAATATCGCGAGTGGAAAGAGGTGCAGGATCAGTTGGAAAAAGAGACTGAAGCTGCGCGACAGGCAAGAATGGCCCCCACTGTGGAGAAAACGTCGCGTCTTGAAAAGGTGCAGAAAAAGAAACTGACTTTCAAGGAACGCAAGGAGTTTGAAGCGCTCGAGGTCGAGATTCCTCTGCTTGAAGCCGAAAAAGCAGAGTTGGAAACGGCCATGAGCAGCGGTACGTTGAGCAATGACGAACTGTTGGCTAAATCCGAACGAATCGCAAAAGTGATAGAAGAAATAGATGAAAAAACAATGCGCTGGCTGGAATTGAGTGAACTGGCGTGAATAAAATGAAAGATTGTAAACCCATATTATGGAATCGGAATTTTGTGCAATGTTGCATTTCTTATTTCCTGATGAACTTCTCTTTCTATATGCTGATGCCGACGATGCCGGTCTATCTGGTGGAAGTTTTGGGGATCAGTACGGCAAATGTGGGGATCGCGTTGTCCAGTTATACAATCGGTCTGCTCTGTGTCCGGCCTTTTTCGGGTTTTTTGGTGGATTGCTTTTCGCGTAAGCCTTTATATCTTTTCGCCTTCTTCGTTTTTGCTTTCATGTTCGGCGGGTATCTGATTGCCACGACCATGTTGACTATTATGGCTGTCCGTTTCGTTCAGGGTGGTTTTATGGGGTTGACTTCGGTTGCCGGCAATACGATTGCGATTGATGTGATCCCTTCCTCCCGGCGTGGTGAAGGAATGGGGTTTTACGGTCTGACAATCAATTTGGCGATGTCGTTGGCTCCGTTGGCAGCTGTTGCCATCTATGGGAAAGGTGGGTTTAATCTGGTTGTCTTTATTGGTTGGATGGCTGCTTTTATCGGGGTCGGTTCTGTCTGCCTGATCCGCTATCCGAAGCGAGAAAAGGTTCCGCGGCCGCATTTTTCCCTCGACCGTTTTATCCTGGTGAAGGCATTGCCGGCTGCGCTCGCTTATATCCTGGTTGCAATTCCTTATGGGATGATTACTTCTTTTGTCGTTTTGTACGGAAAGGAAATAGAAGTGGCCAATCCTGGCTATTTCTTTATTTATATGGCGGTAGGAGTGGGGACGTCGCGGCTGGTCTCCGGTAGGCTGGTCGATCATGGGAAGATTCATTGGGTATCGGTCTGTTCTGCGGTCTGCTTGTTGGTGGCGTTTACCGTGTTTGCAACTGTCCACCAGTCTTGGGTTTTCTTTGTCTGCGCCTTGATGATCGGTATCGGGTATGGAGTAGGGGTTCCGGCTTTCCAATGCCTCTTTGTCAATGTCGCTCCACATAATATGCGTGGAACGGCGACTTCTACTTATCTGACCTCTTTTGATTTGGGTGTCGGTATCGGGATGCTTTCGGCCGGTTTTATCGCTTCCTGTGCCGGATTGGCTGTGGCCTATGGAGTGGGAGCCGGTTGTTGTCTGGCTTCGCTTGGTGTTTATCTGCGTTGGGTGAGGCCATCGTATGAGAAGCATAAATTATTAGTATAAGTTTATTATGAAGAAAGAGAAAAATATTATCAAAGTACAGCGTTACGAATCGCCCTGCGGCCTGTTGCTACTCGGTTCGTTTGGTGACAAACTTTGTTTATGTGACTGGCAGGTAGAAAAACATCGTGATCATGTAGACCGGAGATTGAAACGGATGCTGTGTTCCGAATTTGAGGTAGGTACATCGGAAGTAATTGAGAAAGCAGCAAGGCAACTCGACGAGTTTTTTGCCGGAAAGCGTAAAGAGTTTGATGTGCCGCTTCTCTTTGTTGGTACGGACTTTCAAAAAACAGTATGGAACGAATTGCTGGAAATACCTTTTGGAAAGACAGTTTCTTATGGTGAAATGGCCCAGCGTATCGGTATGTCCAAAGCAGTCCGTGCGGTTGCCAATGCCAATGGTGCAAACTCCATATCGATATTCGCTCCTTGCCACCGGGTGATCGGTAGTGACCGTTCGTTGACAGGTTACGGTGGTGGGCTTCCGGCTAAAAAGTTCTTGCTTGAATTGGAATCCCAACCCAGACTGGCTTTGTAAATCAAAGGTCGTCCGATTTGTAAGTAGTCATGACGAAATTTCTGATGTTAATATCTGCGCACTATCGATTCGGTTGTTTGATAGGGAGTATGGTGTCTTATTTGTAGTAAATGTTTCATTTGAGCTTCAAAAAGATTTCTTAATTGTTAAATAGTATCCAATTTGCTAATCGTTAACAATATTTGAATATGTTCAAGAACAATATTATAAAACACATTGTTATATTTGCAGTAACGAAAAGATAAAAGGTAAAAAGAAAAGGGGTAAATGGCCCCTGTGTTTAGGTTTAACAATTTAATGTTTAGGTATTATGAGACGTTTAGGTATGGCTGTTGCAGCCGTTTTATTATGTGCAACAATGGGTTTTGCACGCGAGAACCGTAACAATGTGAGTAAAGAACCGTTTGCTATTAACTTTGAAAAATTGAGCAACTATTTGCAGTTGTCCTCTTATCAGGCCAATGAAGTAGCAAATATCAACGAGTATTTTCTGGATATGCAGGGAGAAAGTCTCCGGGCAAGTGAAAAAATGCGTGACAAAAAGATGCGTCAGGCTGTTTATGGAAATTTGAAGTTGATGAAGAAGGTTCTTACACCTGAACAGTATCGCAAATATGTGGTTCTGTTGAATGTGACAAATAATAATAACCGCACTTTGAATTTCTGATAATTCAATCTGGGCTAGGTTATTTTTGATAGCAGGAGAGATTGTCTGTTTTATGTGTACAATCTCTTCTTTTTTATATATCTTTGCGCTGTTTTAACAAATAATGAACAATACAAAAAATCGAACAACAACGCAAACATGGAACAACCGTTTAATCTGGTTTCTAATACCACGCTGAAAAAAAATGTAGCAGACTACACTTTGATCGTTATCGGTGCTTTTTTGCAGGCACTTAGTTACAGCTTATTTCTTGCACCTTATAAAATCGTACCGGGAGGGGTGTATGGTATATCGATTGTTTTGCACCACGTGACGCAGGGGCTTTTCTCTTTTATGCCCGAAGGATTGCCGATGGGTGCGACTGCTCTTTGTTTTAATGTGCCTTTGTTGCTTTTGGCCATGAAAAAACTCGGTTTGGCGTCAGGGCCGAAAACAATTGTGACTTTTGTCTTGATATCCATTTTTACAGATAGTTTTTCATATCTGTTTGCTAATCAGCCATTAGTTGAGAATGACAGTTTTATTGCTTGCTTTTACGGTGGTGCAATTTTGGGACTTGGAGTGACTTGTGTGTTCCGTGCGCAAAGTACGAGCGCCGGTACGGATGTGTTGGCCCGTGTGATCGCCCTAAATTCAAATTTGAAGGTAAGCAATATGATTATTGTCATAGATTCGACCGTGGTGATGTTGGGGTTACTTGTATTCCAAGATTGGGCGGTGCCTCTGTACTCTTGGTTTGCTATCTTCGTATTCGGAAAGGTGGTGGAAATGTTCCAGACCGAGAATCCTAACCGGGCGGTGTTTATCGTATCGCAGAAAACGCAGGAGGTAAAAGAACTGATTGTAGGAAAGATGGGGATGCGAGGTACTTTCTTGCATGGTCGCGGTATGTATGAAGGAAAGGAAAAAGAGATCATCTTTACCATTGCCGAACGTAAAGATCTGCCCCGTTTGAAAGATGAAGTGAAGGAAATCGATCCGAATGCCTTTATCTCGACTATGCATGCAAGTAAGGATTCGCCGCGTCCGGGAATGTAAAGAGTTGAAAGTTGAGAGTTGAAAGTTATTTTCGCTCTCAACTTTCAACTTTCAACTCTCAACTTTCAACTGAATAATATGGAAACAAGTGAACTATTAAAGAAGGTTCGACGGATTGAGATAAAGACGCGCGGCTTGTCACGCAATATTTTTGCTGGGCAATACCATTCGGCGTTCAAAGGGCGCGGTATGGCGTTCAGCGAAGTGCGCGAGTATCAATACGGAGACGATATCCGTGATATTGACTGGAACGTGACCGCACGTTACGTCCGCCCATACGTGAAGGTGTTCGAAGAAGAACGGGAGCTGACGGTGATGTTGCTGATCGACGTGTCGGGCAGCAGGGACTTCGGTTCCGTGAATGTAATGAAGAAAGAAGTCATTACGGAGATTGCGGCGACACTGGCTTTCTCGGCTATCCAGAACAACGACAAGATCGGTGTGGTGTTCTTCTCCGACAAGATAGAGAAATTCATTCCTCCTCAGAAAGGGAAGAAGCACATCTTGTATGTCATTCGCGAACTGATCGACTTCCAGCCGGATAAAAAACAGACCAACATTGCACAGGCATTGAAATATCTGACCAATGCGATCAAGAAGCGCTGTACGGCTTTCCTGATCTCCGACTTTATCGACAAGGATGGTTTCAAGGATGCCTTGACCATTGCCAACCGCAAGCATGACGTGGTGGCCATACAGGTGTATGACCGCCGCGAGACGGAACTACCGGCTGTAGGGTTGATGAAGATCAAGGATGCGGAGACCGGACAGGAACGCTGGATAGACAGCTCGTCTGCCCGTGTACGGGCCGCCTACAAGGAATGGTGGGACCGCCGACAGGCTGCCATGAGCGATTCATTCAAGAAATGTCGTGTCGATTCGGTCTCCATCCGTACGGAAGATGATTATGTGAAAGCATTGATTGCTCTTTTTGACAAACGTAATTAAAGCAAACAAATGAAATTAATAAAGAAAAGCATTCTGTTACTTGCACTTGCCGGTGGAACATTCCTGTCCGGCGGGAAAGCATATGCGCAGCAGACGCTCGTTGACGTTCGTGTCGACTCTGCCGCCATACTGATCGGAGAGCAGACTGTTTTACATTTGACGGTAACGGCAGACAAAGATAAGGCCGTCCAGCTTGTCATCCCACGTGACACGTTGATGGCAGGAGTGGAGGTGCTGGAAATTCCGAAAGCGGACTCCACCTTGATCGAAAACGACCGCCTGCTGATCAAGCAGGACTTGCTGGTGACCTCTTTCGACTCTTCTCTATATTTGTTGCCCCCGTTTATGGTGATCGACGGGGCGGATACCGTTTACTCCAACCAGGTGGCCTTGAAGGTGTCGACGGTTCCTGTCAATGCCGACAAACCGGAGGAGTTTTACGATATTAAAAACGTCTGGAAGCCGCCTTTTGTATTGGCCGATTACTATCCCTGGATATTCGGCGTGTTGCTGACTCTGTTCCTGATCTGTGTGGTTGCCTATGTGATCAAACGTATGCGTAACCGTCAGTCCATCCTGCCGTTCAAGAAGCCGGAACCTAAACTTCCGCCTCACGAACAGGCGATCAAGGAACTTGACGAGATCAAGCAGCAGAAGCTCTGGCAACAGGGGCGTAGCAAGGAGTATTATACATTGATTACGGATACGTTGCGTCGTTATATTGTGGATCGTTTCGGTATCAATGCGATGGAAATGACTTCCGGTGAGATACTCGATATCATCCGTAAGCAGCAGGAGGCGACTTCTGTCTATGAAAGCCTGAAGCAGATCATGCAACTGGCCGATTTCGTGAAGTTCGCGAAGATGAATCCGCTGCCCGATGAAAACGACTTGAGTTTGATGAACGCTTATCTGTTCATTAACCAGACGAAGGAGGAAGAGATTCCCGTTCCCGGAGAAGGTGAAAAGGCTGAAGGTGAAGTAAAGTCTGTAGAAAAGAATGATTCAAATATAAGTAAAGAATAAGATGATATTTGCAAATCCTACATATCTGTATTTGTTATTGTTGCTGATCCCGATGATCGGATGGTACGTCTACAAACTGAGCAAGAATCAGGCAAGTTTGCAGGTATCGTCTACAGAAGGTTTCGATGCTCCGGGAGCAAGCTCCTGGAAAGTCTGGCTCAGGCATATCCCTTTCATTTTGCGTATGGCGGCGGTGGCTGTCCTGATCGTGATATTGGCGCGGCCGCAGTCGACCAACAGTTGGCAGAACTCTTCGACGGAAGGTATCGACATCGTGCTGGCAATGGATATCTCGACCAGTATGATGGCGCAGGACTTGAAACCGAACCGTCTGGAAGCATCCAAAGATGTGGCGTCCGCTTTCATCAACGGCCGTCCGAACGATAATATCGGTTTGGTCGTGTTTGCGGCGGAGAGTTTCACGCAATGCCCGTTGACAACCGACCATACGGTTTTGTTGAACCTCTTCAAGGATGTCCAGCCGGGTATAATCCAGGATGGGACGGCGATCGGTCTGGGGTTGGCGAATGCTGTCAGCCGTATCAAGGATAGCCAGGCCAAGTCGAAAGTGATTATCTTGTTGACGGATGGTGTGAACAACCAGGGCGAGATCGCTCCAGTGACGGCTGCCGAGATAGCCAAGACGTTCGGGGTCCGTGTCTATACGATCGGTGTCGGAACGCAGGGCAAGGCTCCTTATCCGTTCCAGACGGCCTTCGGTGTCCAGTATATGGATGTCGATGTGGAGATCGACGAGCCGACCCTGAAGCAGATTGCCGCTACGACCGGCGGACAGTATTTCCGTGCGACGGATAATGCCAGCCTGAAGGAGATCTATTCGGAAATCGATAAGATGGAGAAGACGAAGATCAGCGTGCAGGAATACAGTAAAAAGCAGGAAGAGTACAAGAATTGGGCGATCCTGCTGTTCTCGCTGTTGCTGGTCGAGATATTATTGAGAAATACATTGTTAAGAAATATACCGTAAATATAAAAGGCTTATGTTTCGTTTTGCACATCCGGACTTTTTATACTTGCTCTTCTTGCTTCCCGTACTGGTTGCATTCTATGTGTATGCAATCGTCTTGAAAAAGAAGGCAATCAAGAAATATGGTAATCCCGAATTGTTGGCAGAGTTGATGCCGGAGGTTTCTCCCAAGCGTCAGCATCTGAAGTTTTGGCTGTTGTTCGGAGCCATCACGATGGTTATCATAGTTATGGCCGGACCGCAGTTCGGCTCCAAACTGGAGACAGTGAAGCGTCAGGGAGTGGAGATCATGGTTTGTCTGGACGTATCCAATTCGATGTTGGCAGAAGATGTCTCGCCGGATCGCCTGTCCAAGGCCAAGCAGATGTTGTCTAAGCTGACTGACGGCTTTTCTAATGATAAGGTCGGACTGATCGTTTTCGCAGGAGATGCTTTCACGCAGCTTCCTATCACTTCCGATTATGTCTCGGCCAAGATGTTCCTTTCATCCATCAACCCGTCGATGGTGTCGACACAAGGTACGGCTATCGGCGCAGCTATCAACCTGGCGATGCGTTCCTTTACACCGAGCGAGACATCGGACAAGGCGATTATCCTGATCACCGATGGCGAGAACCACGAAGACGATGCCGTGAAAGCAGCTGCCGCAGCAGCAGAAAAAGGCATTCATGTGAACATTGTCGGCATGGGCGACCCGAAAGGTTCTCCGATCCCGGTAGACGGCAGCAACAACTACATGAAGGATAAGGATGGGAATGTGGTGATCACGAAACTAAATGAAGAGATGTGTCAGGAGATTGCGGCTGCCGGCCATGGGACGTATGTCCGTGCCGACAACACCAATTCAGCGCTTCGTGCACTTCAAAAAGAGATCGATAAAATGAATAAATCGGAACTGGACAGCAAAGTCTATTCGGAATATGACGAACGTTTCCAGACGTTTGCCTGGATCGCATTGATTCTGCTTTTAGTGGATTTCATGACGCTGGACCGCAAGAACCGTGTATTCAAAAAAGTAAAATTATTCTCTTAAAATGCTATGGATAAGATGAAACGTATGCGAAAATCGATTATATGGATGGCGGCATTCATGTTCTGCTGCGGGGCTGTGTTTGCCCAGAAGGCGGAACGTAAGAATGTGCGGGAGGGGAATAAACTTTATGAGACGGAAAAGTTTACCGAGGCGGAAATCGCCTACCGGAAAAGTTTGGAAGTGAACCCGCGTTCGTCCGAAGGAACTTATAACTTGGGGAACGCTTTGTATAAGCAGAAGAAATTCCCTGAAGCTGCTGAGCAGTACCAGTTGCTAGCCGGACAGGGGGAGAAGATGATCGAAACGCCCGAAGGTAAAGCCCGCTTGGCTGAGATTTACCATAATGTCGGAAATATTGGCATGCAGAGTAAAGAGTATGCCAAAAGTGTCGAAGCTTATAAACAATCTTTGCGCCTGAATCCGAAAGATGATGAAACACGTTATAATTTGGCTTTGGCACAAAAGTTGTTGCACGATCAGCAGAATCAGCAGACCGGGAATCCCCCAGCTGACAAGCGTCTGTAAGTACAAATTGTGCGCATGTTGGAAGTATTTCGTGCCCGGGTCAGTGTACAAATTCATCATTCCTGCCGCCAGCGGCGCGCTTGTGCCCGTCAGCAGCAGCTCCGGCTGTGCTTTGAGCAGCCGAATTGCCCCCTTCCAAATCCCCCAGCGTCCGTTGAATGCGTCCGTAGTGTCAATGCTGCGGTGGACGGGTGTGCTGTCCAATGTAACTTCCTGTTCAGCGGATGCTTCCGTCATCAGGTGCGCCGGGAACTCCAGCAGGTTCACGTTGTCCAGCGGGCCGGGCGCGACGGACGGGGCAAGCAGCGTCAACACCCCCGTCAACAGCCCATAGCAGAGGATAATCCCCGCCGCCATCAGCACAGGAAGTTTAAGCCTATGGTTTAATTTCGACGGCATATGCGCCTTCGCTCCGAGGAGCGTCCACACGCAGAAGCCCGCCGCGACGCCGAGCGCCACGAACGCCGTCCGGCAATCCGTCAGCGCGAGCGCGCCGCATTGTACCAGAATTGCCATCACGCAGGCAATTTTCGCCCGTTTCGTGCGGCTCAGCGCGAACAAAATCGCGGTCAAAAGCACGGTCATGCCCATCTTTGCGGCGGCGGTCGTAACGTAAGCGTTCAAATACAGGCGGTGGTCGCCGAGGTTCATGCCGATGTACCACGTCCCCTTCATGCTGAAAACGGCGTGACCGCTGATTGCCGCCCACAAGCCGATGGCTGCTTGACAAGTAATTGCGGTCGTCCAGACGGCTATCGTTCCCTTCAAAAACTGCCGAAAACGATTTTCGGTAAGGCAGCCCGGCAGCGGCGCAAGCACAAGGAACGCAATGATGCCCTCCTTGAGGTACTGCCACTCAGCCGCAAGAACATTTTCGCCGCGGATGGCGCTCATCAGCAGCATCCAGCCAAGCCCCGCTGTCATCGTCCAGACAAGCGGTGAGCGCTTTTCCCAGCCCAAAATCAGCGAAAAAACGGCGGCAATGATACCAAAGTCGCCCAGATACGGCATAATGGTGAACGGCCATGAAAATTCTGTCATTCGCGCGAGGTTCCACCAGAGGTAGCCCGCCGCGACTGCCATATAACCCCAGCGGGCAATCCGCCACCCCGTTTCCTGCTTCATGCGCCACCTCCGCGTTCATTTCAACCTATATTATAGCATTTTTCTGCTGCCTGCGCAAGTGGACGCGTTCTTGCCGAATTTATCACGAAAATAGTTATGATTTACGTTCTAATTGGTGATTTTTTCGAAACCATATGTTTCGTAGAACTCGCGTTTGAGCAGCAGAAAATCCTCCATGCGCCGCAATAGGACGTACAGCAGCGCCCTATCCTCGAACTCGCCACGCGTTGCGGGAAGCGGCTGACGCTGCATCTCTGCCAGCAGGTCATGCAGTGCGGACAACAACGATGTGCAGTCGTTTTCACGGTCATACTCGGCAAAAATGCGGCCAATCAGCGCACGAACCTCGGCTTCCTGCGGCGGATGCCCCTGTACTTTTTGTGCGTCTTGCGTGACTTGCAGCAGGATTCTCCGCTGCTGCCGGCGCATGTTGATATAATGAATCTCGCGCGTCGGCACGTCTGTTAGACTATTTTCGGCGTTTTTCGCGGCACATTCGTCTGCTTGACGGAGCGTCTCGCCCAGCAAAATCAAGGGGTTGCGCGCATCCGCCGCTTCCGCAAGCGCCCGCAGCGCCGTCCGCATCTGCTCATCCGCCTGACGAAGCAATGCGTCCAGACGCCTTTCGTCCGGGTGCAGGTGCAGGTTCGTCAGGATGCCGCAGGTTGTGCCGATGAGGAACAACAAACTTTCGTTGCCAACCTGCGTCCACGTCATGCCGCCCGTGCCCATAAAGTGGGAAATCAGCACGGAAATCATCGCCGTCGCGTAACCCCACGAGCAGGCATAGCACAGCGACGCGAAAACAAAAAGGTAAATTCCGAAAGCAAGCAGCCCATCGCCGAAGAGCGAGAAGCACACGAAGGCAATCAGCAGCGCCGCGCCGTACGCCATCAGCCGCCCCAGCGCCACTTTCATTGTCTCGCGCTTCGTACCCATCAGGCTCAAAATCGCGATAATCCCCGCCGTCGCGCTAAACTGCAGGTGTATTGCGCTGGCGACGGCTATCGCGACCGCCGCACTTCCAGCCGCCTTTAACCCGGTCAGCAGAAGTCCGCGCGTTCGGTCACTGTGCGTTCTTTTCCACATAAACACTCCTCGACGGGAAAGCGAAAGACAGCCCTTCTTCCGCCATCAGATGCATAACCGCAAGGTTAATTCTGCCTTTGAGCGCGCGGTAGTCGCCGTAACCGGGGGTATTGACCATCATGCGGACGTTGACGTTGATGGACGAATCCGCGAACTCCTCCAACACCGCCTGTACGCTCTGCCCGTCGACTTCCGGATCTGAAACCAAAAGTTTCGTCAGGTCGCGGATGAACTGCTCCACCTGCGGCGCACTCGTGCGGTACTCCAAGCCAATCGTGAACGCCCACAGGCGCTGGGTGCGCGCGTTCGCATTTTGGATGTATTCGGCGCAAACCTTGCTGTTTTCGACGGTAATGAGCACTTGATCAGGCGTGCGAATGCGGGTTGAACGCAGCGAAATGTCCTCGACGGTGCCCTCAACATCGCCCAGCACGATGTAATCGCCGAGCGAAAACGGGTGCTCCGCAACGAGCGTGATCCCGGCAATCAGGCCGGAGAGCGTGGACTGCGCCGCGAGGGTGATGGCAAGCCCAACGACGCCCGCGCCGGCAATCAGGCTTGTGACCGGTACGCCAAGGCCGTCTAAACCGACCAGAACCGCCATCACGACGACGACTGTTCGGCATCCATTCTCGAAAAAGCGTGACAACGTTTCGTAGTTTTCCGGCTGATCAGGGTGCGGATGACGATGCAGCATTTGCCAAATAACCGGGATGGCTTCCCAAACGCCCCACGCCGCCATCGCCAGCACAAACGCCTGGTAGTACGGCATTGCGTGGCTGAGCAGAACACGGATTTCGTCGCTCCACGGGATAGTTAGCACCGCCCAACCCGCGAGCGTGACGCGGACGAGCCATGCCGCCGGGCGCAGGAAGCAGCGGAGAAGATGCCCCACAAGCGCTGGAATGCGGTCGCTAATCCGCTTTTTTACAGGTCTCAGGATGCGCTTCAGGAGTGGAACGGCGAAAACGGCTGCCAGCAGAAGAAAACCTGCGAGTAAATAATGCTGGACTTCGGGTGTCATGGCGCGTGTCTCCTTTTAATAGGTAGAAATTACGCAGGAAAGGGGAAGCCATTGCGCTCCCCCTCGTGCTTACTTGCTCTTTTTCTTGCCGATGGACATGATTTTCTCTTTCCACTGGCGCAGCAGCGACATCCGGTGTCCGCTCTCACGCGGGTCATCGGCAATCTCGTCGCCCGCAGCGGATGCGGATACAGATTCTTCCACGTCCGTATACCCCTTCTGACGCAGGCCGTGCCGCGCCGCCGACCGCAGAATGCCGTAAATTGTGGCGAAAATGGGAACGCCGACGACCATACCGACCAAGCCGAAGAGATCCCCGCCGACGACAATCGCGAAAAGAACCCAGAGCGCCGAGATGCCAATCGAATCGCCGAGAATCATCGGGCCAATGAAATTGCCATCCAGCTGCTGGATAATCAGAATCAAAATCAGGAAAATCAACGCTTGCCACGGATCGAGGAAGAGCAGAATCACCGCGCCGGGAATCGCGCCGATGAACGGGCCGAACACGGGGATGATGTTCGTGATGCCGACGATGATGCTGATGAGCGTCGCGTACGACAAGCCGAGGATGTTCATGCTGACAAACGTCAGTACACCAATAATCGCGGAATCGAGGATTTTTCCGGCGAAAAAGCCGCCGAAATTGCGGTTTGCGTCGTGGCAAATCCGCAGGGTCGTCTCCGCGGCGCTCTTCGGCAGGAACGCGCGCGTCAGCACCCGCGCGTGGCGGAGCAGCTTATCCTTTTGCAGGAGGAGGTAGACGCTGCTGGCAATTGCTGTAAAAATGGTCACGACACCCGACGCGACGCCGCCGACGTAGCTGATAATTTGCGGCACGCGGTTCGTAATCGCCTTGACAATCGTGCCAAGCAGGTCGCTCATGCTGGCATTCAGGTTCTCCACCGCCGTAACCGCAAGGCTCAAATCCACGCCCGGCGTTTCCGCGTCAAGTTCCTTGAGCATATTCAGCAAATTTTGCGCATAGCCGTCGAAATTCTGGTAGAACATGACAACGCTGCCGACCATTTGCGGAATAATCAGCACCATCAGCAGCGCAACGATTGCCAAGCCGACAATGTACGCCAACAAAATGGCGAGTCCGCGGCACTTTTCGCGTCCGCGGAAGAGGTACTTCATCGCTGCTTTAACAATTGGGTTAAGGCAGTAGGCAATCACCACGCCGCCCGCGAACGGCGCAAGGATGCCCAGAATGCGGTTCACACCGTTCAGGAAGGACTGCGCGTTGAGCAGCGCCATGTAAAACGCAACCGCAATCAGCGTAATCCCAAGGTAATCGAGGTTGCTCTGCGGCTTTCGGCGCAGCCACTTGTTCTCGTCCATCAAAAATCCCCTCGCTCTCTACCTATTATAATAGTGCAGAAACGCCCGGCTGTCAATCGCTTCGATTCATTTTTAACGTTTTTTTCATTTTTCGGACGTCAAAAAGGGCGCATTCCCGCGAATGCACCCTTTTCTGACAATTTTTGATCTATGGATGATGCCGTCCACCGAAATTTAACTTTTCAGCAGAATTTGCTCCACTTCCGCCAGATTTTTTGCTGTATAAGTTGCTTGTTGGCAGCCCGTGTTCTTCCAATCAACAAAGATACTGTCAATTCCAGCGTTGACGGCCGCGGGGATATCCGCCGTCGCGCTATCGCCGACCATGACAGCTTCGGCCTTGTCCGTGCAGCCGCATTCGGCAAGGGCAATTTCAATCAGGCGCGGATCGGGCTTGCTGACGCCTTTTTCGCTGCTGATGACAATGTTATCCAGCAGTGGCGTGAACACGCACCGGAAAAGTCGGTTGCGCTGGATGACGCTGTCACCATTACTGACCAGCACGATTTTCATCTGCCCATGCAGGCGGCGCAAAAACGCCTCCGCGCCGGGCATGAGGTCCGCGTGCGTGCCGAGATAGTGGCTGTAGCGCAGGGCGAGGCGGGGCGCGCAGACGTTTTCGGCGGGGTATTCTGCCAGAAGTTGGGCGAAACGGGCGATTTTGAGCGCCGCGTGGGTGGTTTCGCCGCGTTCGAGTGCCTTCCAGAGTGCGTCATTGATGGCGCTGTACCGTGTGCAGACGGCGTCGGTCGGTTCAATCCCGGCTTCGGTGAGCGTCTCGCGGAGGGCGGCGTGTTCGGCGGCGTGGAAGTCCATG
>ENA-OPDH01001481-OPDH01001481.1-human-gut-metagenome-genome-assembly--contig:-NODE-1481-length-16962-cov-3.312356_pt1 | contig 16962 bp, 14 predicted proteins | sample MGYA00241260_ERZ501500 | MGnify/ENA primary metagenome ERZ501500 (study PRJEB25962, sample SAMEA2042519) | human gut metagenome | biome: human gut; feature: human-associated habitat; material: faeces...
TACGGCCTCATTCTTATGCTGATCGGTTTACAGACCGGTATACTTCCACTCAATGCAGTAAATGAAGCCGGAGGATTTCTGATTGAAATCATGCCGATGCTTTTTATCCCTGCAGGAGTAGGTCTGATGGTATCATGGGGAGACTTAAAACCGGTTCTTGTTCCGATCATGGTTACAATTGTAGTGACAACAGTGCTGGTTATGGGCGTGAGTGGAAGAACCGCTCAGTTTGTACTGAAGAAAGAGGAGAAGAAGGATGAGTAATATGCTGCATGGATCGACCTTTTTTTGTATGGCGATCAGTCTTTTTGGATATGAAGCAGGAATTTTTTTGCGTAAAAAGTTAAAAATTGGTATCTTCAATCCACTTCTTGTTTCGATTGCTTTTGTAATTATCGTGCTAAAAGTGACTGGAATTGATTATGATACTTATGATAAGGGAGCGAATGTACTGAGCTACCTTCTGACACCGTCTACAGTCTGTCTTGCAATTCCGCTTTATCAGCAGATGAATCTTCTTAAGAAGAATCTGAAAGCGATCATTGCAGGAATTACAACAGGTGTATTTGCCAGTCTTGCCGGTGTATGGGTATTTTCTATGTTGTTCCACCTGAAGAAGCAGTTCTATGTAACGCTTCTTCCAAAATCAATTACCACAGCGATCGGTATGGGAATCTCAGAAGAGCTTGGTGGAATTGTGACGATTACAGTTGCTGCGATCGTAATTACCGGGATTATTGGAAATATGTTTGCAGAGGGAATCTGTAAGCTCTGCAAAATTGAGCATCCGATTGCAAAAGGACTGGCAATCGGAACAGCTTCCCATGCTATGGGAACGGCAAAGGCAATGGAAATCGGAGAGATTGAAGGAGCAATGAGCAGTCTTTCTATTGCAGTGGCCGGATTGATGACGGTTGTAGGTGCATCGATTTTCTATCACCTGTATTAGAGAGGAGTGTGCAAAATATGGAGAAAACAATTATCTGTATCGGACGGGAATATGGAAGCGGCGGACATGAAATCGGTGAATTGCTGGCAAAGCGTACCGGTTATGCGTTTTACGATAAAGAGAAGCTGTTTGAAATTGCAAAGATGCGCGGATACGAGAAAGAAATGCAGGAGTATCTGGATGAACAGCCGGTGGACAGCCTTCTTTATTCAATCGCAATGAATTTTGCAGAACCGAAGAAGAAGCCATATCCATTTAAGCTGATTGAAGAGCTTGTGGAAGAAGGACCATGTATTATTATGGGAAGGTGCGCAGGTTATCTGATGAGAAACCGAGAAGAAGCTTTTAGTGTATTTGTCCATGCAGACATGGAAACACGAATTGAACGCGTGAAAGAGCGTGATCATATTACAAGCAGAATGAAAGCGAAACGTAAGATCCAGGATGTGGATGAGAAAAGAAGCGCTTTTCGTAAGGATTATACCGGACAGGAATGGGGAATGTCGAAGAATTATGATCTTTCGGTCAGCACTACAGAGTTGTCCTATGAACAGGCAGTAGATCTGATTCTGTATTATAAGAAGATGACAGAAGAATCTGACAGAGCTTATAAGGTATAAAAAGAATATACTAGTTTGTTGAATCCAGAAATGGGAAATGACATGGCAGGTCATTTCCCATTTCTGGATTTTAGAGATATAGAAGGGCTCAATTTCTATATCTTAGTTTATAGAATACTTGGCTTCTATAAATTATTTATATATTCGTTACAATCTTTTAGAGGGCAAAATTTGATTTATCTAGGCATCTCCCATGCGTTATGATCCGTGTGAAGCAACATATGTGACTTGTGAGAAAGCGGTTTCTCAAAGAAATCACGGTACAGACGGAGTACATCCGGGTTCTCATGTGAGAAGCGAAGTGGTGCATTCTTATCAAGGAAATAAAGATTTTCACCACGTGTCCGTGCAAGTTCTTCTCCGTCATGGATTGGCTGACCGCCACCGCCGACGCATCCGCCAGGGCAGGCCATGACTTCTACAAAATCATAATGTACTTCACCATGTTCGATTGCTTCGATCAGTTTACGTGTGTTTCCGAGTCCGCTGACAACAGCAGCACGAACAGTAGCATCTCCAAGCTGGATCTCAGCTTCTACAACACCTGGCTGTCCACCAGGATTGCGGACAATCTTGAATGCATCCGGATCAGGGTTACGTCCGGTTACAAGGTAGTGAGCAGAACGAAGTGCTGCTTCCATAACACCACCTGTTGTTCCGAAGATAACACCGGCACCGGTCCATTCTTTCATCAGAGGATCGCATTCACGATCAACTAAAGAAGCAGGATCAATATGTGCAGAACGGATCATGCGTGTCAATTCACGAGTTGTAAGTACAACGTCTGTCTCGTGTCCGGCATATTCACCATAGAACAGTTCCATGTTACTTTCGCCTTTTTTGGCAACACATGGCATGATAGATACAGTAAACATATTTTCCGGTTTCACACCGATGGATTCTGCAAAATAGCTCTTCATAACAGAACCGAACATCTGCTGTGGTGATTTGGCTGTTGAAAGCTGTGGCACCAGATGTGGGTACTGTGATTTAAGGAAGCGTACCCATCCAGGGCAGCAGGAGGTAAACATCGGACGAAGATTTAATTCGCCTTTTGTAAATCTCTGCAGGAATTCATTTCCTTCTTCCATAATAGTAAGGTCTGCTGTGAAGGAGGTATCGAATACATAGTCAATACCCATTTTCTTCAGAGCATCCATGATCTTGCCGACAGTTGCTTCTTCACGGGAAAGACCAAGAGCTTCACCCCATGCAGCACGTACAGCAGGAGCAACCTGTGCAACAACGACTTTCTTGTCATCAGCGATTGCATCCCATACTTTCTCTGTATCATCACGTTCGCGCAGAGCGCCGACCGGGCAGTGAGTAATACACTGACCGCACAGAGAACAGGAAACCTCGGAGATCTTATGGTTGCCGGTTACATTAATGGTAGTACGGGAACCAGTACTTGTCACATCCCAGATATGTAAATCCTGGATCTTGTCACAGACCTGGATACAGCGCATACATTTGATGCATTTCTGTGAGTCTCTGATCAGCGGAAATTCTTTATCCCAAGGGAATTCTTCCAGACGCTGCTTAAATGGTATTTCGATGATGTTCAGGTCATTTGCAAGACTCTGCAGAGTACAGTTACCGCTTCTGACACAGGTAGCACATTTGCAGTCGTGCTGGGAAAGGATAAGCTGTACAGTCTGTCTTCTGGCTGTACGAACCTTTGGGCTGTTTGTATGGATTACCATACCTTCTTTTACTACGTTGTTGCAGGAAGTTACCAGCCGTTCCATTCCCTCGAGTTCAACAACACAGACACGACAGGCTGCGATCTCGTTGATATCTTTCAGATAGCAGAGCTTTGGAATCGGGATATCCGCCATTTTGGCAGCATCCATGATAGTAGTACCTTCCGGGACAGATACGTTTATATTATCAATTGTAAGATTTACCATAATGTTTCACGACCTCCTTTGAAAATGCCGTAGCCGAAGTGGTCGCAACGCAGACATCTGCTGGCTTCCTGTTTCGCTTCTGCCTCGGACATGCAGTTTTCTACACCGTTAAAGTCACAGACACGTTCGCAGGCTTCACGCTCGGTCATGTTTACTCTTCCGCACGGCGGGCGGTCATCAAGACGCGCTTCAGGAATCTCAACGTCACAGCTGATAATGTGGTGATATCCCAGGTATTCGTCTATGTTAGCAGCTACTACTTTTGCAGCAGCAATAGCTTTGATTACGGATGCAGGACCGGAAGCACAGTCTCCGCCGGCAAATACACCCGGAATGTTATCGAATCCGCCGTATTTTTCGGTTAAGATCTTACCTCTCTGTACAGGAACACCGGCTTCTTCAAAGTGCTGGTATTCAATATCCTGGCCGATTGCAACGATCAGTGTCTGGCATGGAATAAATACGTCAGGAGCACCTGTCGGACGTACACTTGCACGACCGTCTTTGATCTTACTGATCATCTGTGGTGTAACGTAGATTCCTTTTACATGACCGTTTTCATCTGTTTCGATGCGGGAAGGAGCCATCAGAGTCTGTACTTCGATTCCTTCTGCAACAGCACCTTCAATCTCTGCCGGAAGGGCAGTCATATCTGCCACGCGGCGGCGGTAAACGATGCTGACTTTTTTAGCCCCCAGACGTTTTGCGGTACGGACAGCATCCATAGATACGTTACCGCCACCGATAACGGCTACTTCCTGTCCGGTAAGATCCGGGTTCTGGTTCTTTCCTACATCACGAAGGAACTGAACAGCAGAAAGGACACCTTCTGAGTGTTCGCCTTCGATACCAAGTTTCTTATCGGTACTTGCACCGATTGTAATAAGAACTGCGTCGTATTCTTCACGCAGACTCTGGATTGTCATATCTTTTCCAATCCGTTTGCCAAATTCAACTTTGACACCGGTCTCAAGGATGGCATTGATATCATCGTTCAGACGGCCTTTCGGCAGACGGTAGTTCGGGATACCATAGCGGAGCATACCGCCAAGTTCCGGCAGCATCTCAAATACGGTTGTCTGGTGTCCCATCAGCTGCAGATAGTAAGCTGCACTTAATCCACCAGGACCACCACCAACAACGGCAATGCGCTTTCCGGTAGATGGAGCACATGGCGGCGGTGGAACTTTTCCGGCATAATCAGCAGCCATTCTCTTAAGACCGCGGATATTGACTGCATCGTCTACGATGTTACGACGGCAGCGTGCCTCACAAGGATGTTCGCAGATAAAACCACAGGTGGTCGGGAATGGATTGTCCTTACGGATCAGGCGGATCGCATCTGCGTAACGTCCTTCTCCGACAAGAGCGATATATCCCGGAATATCTACATGTGCCGGGCACAAAGATACACAAGGAACAGGCTGTGTGTACTGGCAGGTACATCTTCCCTGGCGCACATGTTCTTCATAGTCTTCCCGACATCCCATCAGACTCTTGTAAACCATGTGAGCTGCTTCATACCCGATCGCACAGTCAGCTCCTTCCATGATTGATACAGAGAGTTCTTCCATCAGGTCTAATGTTTCCATAGTTGCGTCTCCGTTCATAACGTCGGTCAGCAGGTTTTTCAGCTGCCACAGACCAACACGGCACGGCACACATTTTCCACAGGTATGTGTATGACACATCTCCAGGAAAGCACGAGTCATGTCAACAGGACATAGTCCCGGAGGACTGGATTCGATTCTTCGCTCCAGATCTTTGTAGAGCCCTTCGATAACCAGCTGGGCTTTGTCTGGTGCAGTGATTTCAAGTCTACTCATAGCTTTTTTCTCCTTTAACTTTTTTTGCTAATCTACAGGACAGATGAAGAAAATCATAGGGAAAACATCTGAATACTATAGATTAACTCTATGGACACACTTATAATGATATTGTATGCATTTTAGTACAATCTTGCAAGCAAAGTTAATAAATAGACAAATAAGTTAATTTTGTCACAAAATGATAAAAAATATCAGCAATATGTACAAAATGGCAGAACAACGATAAAGGGTGCAAAAAATAAAAAAATTATGTTACAATAACACCTGTAAAAGAGATGTCTGTTTTACAGGCACAATTAACAGAAAGGGCGGAAGAGGAAAAATGAAAGTAACAGATTTTGGTGCAACAGTTAAAGGTGACGAGACAAAATTATATACGCTCACAAATAAAAACGGAATGGAGATTGCAGTATCCGATTACGGTGCAACGCTGGTACAGGTGATCGTACCGGACAAAGAAGGCAAGCCGTGTGATGTTGTGCTTGGATATGATGAGGCAGCAGGATATGAAGAAGGAGATCTGTTCTTCGGTGCAATTGTCGGGAGAAGTGCAAACCGTATCGGAGGAGCATCCTTTGAACTGAACGGAGTGACCTATCAGCTTGAAAAGAATGATAATGGCAATAATCTCCACAGCGGAATGGATTTTTATAACCAGAGAATGTGGAAGGTAAAAGAAACCGCAGATGATCATATTACATTTGAACTGGACAGCCCGGATGGTGATCAGGGATATCCGGGAGCTGTACATATTGAGGTAACATATACTCTGACAGAAGACAATGCAGTGAAGATCGCTTACCATGCAGTTCCGGATGCAGATACTCTGATCAATATGACAAATCACAGCTATTTTAATATGGATGGACATGCATCAGGAGATGTACTGGATCAGGAAGTATGGATTGATGCAGATGCATTTACCAGAGCCGATGCCGAGTCTATTCCGACAGGCGAGATCACACCGGTAGAAGGAACACCGATGGATTTCCGCACAAAGAAAGCAATTGGCAAAGAAATCGAGACAGATTATGAAGCACTGAATTTCGGGAAAGGATATGATCATAACTGGGTTCTGAACAATAAAGGAGAATTTGCGAAAGTGGCAGAGATGTCCTCGGAAGAGAGCGGAATCACTATGGAAGTTTATACAGACCTTCCGGGAATGCAGCTTTATACAGGCAACTTTATTGTTGATGCCAAAGGAAAAGGCGGGGCGCATTACCACAAACGCCAGGCAGCCTGCTTCGAGACACAGTTCTTCCCGGATGCAATCCATAAAGAGAATTTTGCCGGGCCGGTATGCGAGAAGGGCGAAACTTACGAAACAACAACGATGTACAAGTTTATATAACAACAGATAAGCCGAAAAGGTGCCATGGACATAAAAATCCATGACACCTTTTTTGAAAATATGTGCTGTAAAAAATCAGCGAAGGAATATGAAAAATTCATTTTACGCTGTGGTATATCTGTGAAATCAGAAAATGCCATCCAGATAATGCCCGATCGAACGGCGGATATTACCTTCAAAATCAGTCTCTCCGTTATGCAGACACCATTCAAATACATTTCCGATAACCAGCATACGGATATCAGTGCAGATTTCATCCAGGGAAATCTTTGGCGCAATGATGCCGGCATCAATCGCTTTGCGAAGATAATTCTCTACGGTAAGGATCGGGTACGGTCGCTCGGTACGGATCGTTGGGTTCAGTGCCTGGTTGCGCGGTGTGTAGTAGTTGGACATGAATTCTACTCCGAGTTCCCGGCAGTACTGTGCGTAATTCAGATAAACGTGGATGATACCGATCTTTGCCTCATCTGCATCTTCCGGCGTATCCAGAAGATCCGGATTGATGCTTGGCTGTTCTTCAATATAATAAGATAAAAGATCATCTTTGGTTTTAAAATGATGATAGAAGCTGCCGTTGGAGACACCTGCTTCATCACAGATATTTTTTATGGAAAGCTGATCGTATCCCTGCTTCTGCAGAATTGTCTTGGCTGCATGAAAGATACGTGCTTTGGTTTCTTTTGATTTTTTCTGTTGTCTGGACAGTGGCTCTTTTTCAATATCGCTTGACATTTGGTTAATCCTTTCTTAAAATTTTTCAGTCAGATTAGCTGTAGTATAGCATATTTAATAGAAAAAGACAAGAAAACCGAGCAAACTCTGTAATTTTAACGGGAATTGAAAAATAAGAGATGACATGGTATCATTAAATCCATAGCGAACAAAAAGAGAGGATTGGATATCAATGGATATTAACCAGAAAATAACAGAAGAACTGGGCGTAAAAAAGTGGCAGGTAGATGCGGCTGTAAAGCTGATTGATGAAGGAAATACCATTCCGTTTATTGCGCGTTACAGAAAAGAAGCACACGGTACACTGGATGATGAACAGCTTCGTAAATTATATGAACGACTGACCTATCTGCGGAACCTGGAAGAGAAAAAAGAACAGGTTCTTGCAAGTATTGAAGAACAGGGCAAGTTAACACCTGAGCTGAAAGCACAGATCGTGGCAGCAGAGACGCAGGTTCTGGTGGACGATCTTTATCGTCCGTATAGACCAAAACGCCGGACCCGTGCGACAATTGCAAAAGAAAAAGGTCTGGAATCACTGGCGGTTCTGATCTCTCTTCAGAATAGTAAGGAGCCCCTGGAAAAAGAGGCAGAAAAATATGTTTCTGAAGAAAAGGGCGTGAAAAATGTGCAGGAAGCGATTGACGGTGCGAAAGATATTCTTGCAGAAAATATTTCAGATGAGGCAGATTACAGAAAGAGGATCCGCGATCTGACGTTCAAAAAGGGTACGCTGGTTTCTGCTGCAAAAGACGAAAAAGCAGAATCTGTATACGAGATGTATTATGATTTTACAGAAGCGGTCAGCAAAGTAGCCGGACACCGTGTGCTGGCACTCAACCGTGGAGAAAAAGAAAAATTCCTGAGTGTTAAGATTGAAGCACCGGAAGAGGAAATTCTCCGTTATCTGGAAAAGAAAGTGATCCGCAGGGATAATCCATACACAACACCGGTTTTGAAAGAGGTTGTGGCCGACAGCTATCAGAGGCTGATCGCACCGGCGATCGAGCGTGAACTGAGAAACGAACTGACGGAAAAAGCAGAAGATGGCGCAATCCTTGTGTTTGGAAAGAATCTGGAGCAGATTCTGATGCAGCCGCCGATCGTCGGACAGGTTGTGCTTGGATGGGATCCTGCATTCCGTACCGGATGCAAGCTTGCTGTGGTAGATCCGACCGGAAAAGTAATCGGCACGACTGTAATTTATCCGACAGCGCCTACGACTCCGAAGAAGATCCAGGCAGCAAAAGATCTGCTGAAAAAGATTATTCCAAAGTATCACATCTCTTTGATTTCCCTGGGAAATGGAACAGCATCCAGAGAATCAGAACAGTTTATTGTAGAACTGTTAAAAGAGATTCCGGAAAAAGTGCAGTATGTGATCGTAAACGAAGCCGGAGCATCTGTTTATTCTGCGAGTAAACTGGCAACAGAAGAATTTCCGAATTTTGATGTAGGACAGAGAAGTGCTGCATCCATCGCCAGAAGAATCCAGGACCCGCTGGCAGAATTGGTGAAAATTGAGCCAAAATCCATCGGAGTCGGACAGTATCAGCATGATATGAACCAGAAAAAACTGGGCGAAGCACTGGGCGGAGTCGTGGAAGACTGTGTAAACCGTGTCGGTGTGGATTTAAATACCGCATCCGCATCCCTGCTTTCCTATGTTTCCGGTATTTCCAAAGTGATCGCGAAAAATATCGTTGCATACCGCGAAGAAAACGGAAGCTTCCAGAACAGAAAAGAACTTCTGAAAGTTGCAAAATTAGGACCAAAAGCATTTGAGCAGTGTGCCGGATTCCTCAGGATACGCAGCGGAGAAAATCCACTGGACTGCACAGGAGTCCATCCGGAGAGCTATGCGGCAGCAGGCAAACTTCTGGAGTGTCTCGGCTATACAAAAGAAGACATCACAGCTGGAAATTTAAACGGAATTTCCGGAAAGATCAGAGATTACAAAAAAATGGCAGAAGAGCTGGAAATCGGCGAGCCGACACTGCGTGACATCACGGCAGAACTGGAAAAACCTGGCCGAGATCCGCGTGATGAAATGCCAAAACCGATCCTTCGAAGCGATGTTCTGGCGATGGAAGACTTAAAAGAAGGAATGGTACTTAAAGGAACCGTTCGAAACGTCATTGATTTCGGAGCATTCGTGGATATCGGTGTACATCAGGACGGCCTGGTGCATGTCTCTGAGATGAGCAGTAAAAAGTTCGTAAAACATCCGCTGGATGTCGTAAAAGTAGGCGATATCATCGATGTGAAAGTGATCGGCATCGACCTCAAGAAAAAAAGAATTTCTCTGTCCATGAAATTGTAAAAGTTTTCCGAAAATGCTTGACAAAAGAAAAAATTATCTTATAATTGCAGATAGCAGAAATCTTCGGGGCGGGGCGTAATTCCCCACCGGCGGTATAGTCCGCGACCCGCGTAAGCGGCTGACATGGTGAAATTCCATGACCGACAGTCAAAGTCTGGATGAGAGAAGAACATACGATGGTATATCAAAGCCCTGAATCTGTAGAACAGATTCAGGGCTTTTTATTTCAAAATGATGGCATCGTATCAGACGAAGATCTTCCTGTGAATTAAATTCAAAAAGGAGAGATGGACGTATGAACAGTTCAGGTACAAATGCAGTGAAAACAACTGCAGAAAGAAGTAACTTAAGAAATCTGGTGCAGATTGGTATGTTGGGGGCGGTTTCCGTTGTGTTGATGATGTTTGAAATACCGCTTTTCTTTGCACCGTCTTTCTATAAGATTGACTTGAGTGAAATTCCGGTTCTGATCGGTACCTTTGCGATGGGACCGGTCGCAGGCATGTTTATCGAACTGATCAAAGTCGTACTGCACATGCTTTTTAAAGGATCATCGACCGCAGGTGTCGGAGATTTCGCCAATTTCCTGATTGGCTGTGCCATGATCGTACCGGCAGGTCTGATCTACCAGAAAAAGAAAAGCAAAAAAAGTGCAGTGATCGGAATGATCGCAGGTACGCTGTTTATGGCATTTATCGGATGCTTCTTAAATGCTTTTGTGCTGCTCCCGGCATATGGAAAGGCATTCGGTATGCCGGTCGATGCACTGGTTGCCATGGGAACGGCAGTGAATCCGGCAATCAACAGCCTGCTCACTTTTGTTGTTCTGGCAGTTGCACCATTTAACATTTTAAAAGGACTGATCGTTGGCGTGATCACCTTCCTGCTTTATAAGCACGTAAGCCCGATTCTTCACGGAACACAGTTCTAATACAGAAAAGTGAATATCACATAACTCGAAACGAATACCATGTAACCGGAGGAAAGCTTGTGCTTTTTAAAGTTACGTGGTATTCTTTTTGTGATTCACAGGCATCCTTATTGAATCAGGAGAAAGGCGGCAGAAAATGTCAAAAATACAGAAGATCAATAAACAGACAGAAAACAGATTTCTGAATCTGTATGATCTGGAAGCAAAAGACCGGATGGGCGGCGATATCCATTATTATGTTTCATCCAGAGCGAAAACACCGGATGATCTGAAAATAAATACAAGAAATGAAAAGCCGGACGGTGTGATCATTTACAGCCTTTATGGGGAGAAAAAAGACAGGGTTGTGCTGGTACGCCAGTACCGTTATCCGCTGGATGATTATGTTTATGAACTGCCATCCGGGCTGGTAGACCAGGGAGAAGATTACAGGCAGGCGGGCATCCGCGAAATGAAAGAAGAGACCGGACTTGATTTCTCACCGCTGACACCGGATACGCTCTATGAAAGACCATTTTTTACAAGCGTCGGCATGACAGATGAATGTTGTGCCACGGTTTATGGTTATGCGAGCGGTCAGATCAGCCGGGAAGGCCTGGAAGATACCGAAGATCTGGAAGTCGTGCTGGCAGACAGAGAAGAGGTACGCCGCATCCTGAAAGAAGAGCGTGTGGCGATCATGTGTGCATATATGCTGATGCATTTTCTGAAAGAAGAAGAACCTTTCGGCTTTTTACAGTTGTAAGCAAAAAATTGGTATGCTATAATCAAATGCTAAGGTCAGATAGATTCTGTCAGGTAAATATCAGCAGAGCTGACCAGAATTGCGTGCCAAGTTTCGCGTGCGTTCGACTTGAAACAGAAAATTTCAAACACAACAGGAGGAAAAGGTGGAAGCAAAAGTTGAAGTAAAAATGACACCGAAGATCATGTATGATTTCATGATGTACCATACTTACCGCAGTTTCAGCGGCATTTTTGGTATCATCCTCGGAATTGCGGCATTTGTGATGTTTGGCACGACGCTGGGCAAAACAGATCTGTCTTACAGCATCGTATACTGTCTGTTCGGTGTGTGGTTTATCGTTTATCTTCCGGTCAGCCTTTATACAAAATCAAAAAGGCAGGTAGAAAAAAGCGAAGTATTTAAAAATCCGGTCACTTACATTTTGAATGACGAAGGGATCGAGATCGTACAGGGAGAAGAAAAGGCACAGTGCGGCTGGAAGAATATACTGAAAGTATGCAGCAGCAAAAAAAATGTGCTGATCTACTCAGGAAAAAGAAATGCATTTGTTCTCCCAAAAGAAGCCATCGGAGAACAATACGATACGCTTGTAACTTTAGTGCAAAAAAATATGCCAAAAAAGAAAGTGAAATTATGATTATAGAGACAAACAGCGAAAAAGAAACATTTGAACTCGGAAAAAAAATCGGTGAAAATGCAAAGGCAGGTCAGATCTATACACTGACCGGAGATCTTGGCGTAGGCAAAACCGTTTTTACACAGGGGCTTGCAGCAGGGCTTGGCATCACAGAGCCGGTAAACAGCCCGACCTTTACGATCGTGCAGATGTACGAAGACGGTCGTCTGCCGTTTTATCATTTTGACGTGTATCGCATCGGTGATATCGAAGAGATGGAAGAGATCGGCTACGAGGACTGTTTTTACGGTGAGGGTGTATGCTTGATCGAGTGGGCAGATCTGATCCAGGAGATTCTGCCGCCGGATGTGATCGCTATTGAAATCGAGAAAAATCTGGAAAAAGGATTTGATTACCGCAAGATCACGATTTCAGATCCGGAGGAAAAGAAAGCACAGCTTTAGGAGGAAAACATGAAAGTTTTGGGAATAGACAGCTCAGGGCTGGTGGCATCGGTTGCTGTTGTAGAAGATGATATTTTACTTGCAGAATACACGGTAAATTATAAAAAAACACACTCTCAGACCTTGCTTCCGATGCTGAAAGAAATCGGAGATATGATAAATCTGGACTTAAACAGCCTGGATGCGATCGCAATCGCTGCCGGGCCGGGATCCTTTACCGGTCTGCGTATTGGTTCTGCCACGGCAAAAGGTCTGGGGCTGGCACTTGACAAACCGATCATACCGGTTCCGACGGTAGACGGACTGGCCTATGATTTATGGGGAACAGATAAAATCGTCTGCCCGATCATGGATGCAAGAAGAAACCAGGTCTATACCGGCATTTACGAATTCTGCGATGGAAAACTCCAGATACTGGAAAATCAGATGGCGGTTTCTGTCACAGAGATTGCAGAAAAACTTAATGCACTTGGAAGAGAAGTTATTTTTCTTGGCGACGGCGTTCCGGTTTATCGCAAAACGTTGGCGGAAGTGATGAAAATTCCGTATTCGTTTGCTCCGGCACATATGAACAGACAGCGTGCATCTGCGGTTGCAGTTCTTGGAGCACAGTACTATGTACAGGGACGAGCAGAAAGTGCAATGGAACATAAACCGGATTATCTGCGTCTTTCTCAGGCAGAGAGAGAGCGAAAAGAAAGGGAAGAACAGAATCGTGCTTGAAATACGTGCAATGCAGGCAGAAGATCTGGAGGCAGTTGCAAGAACAGAAAGTCAGATTTTTTCCCGGCCATGGAGCAGAAAAGGATTTGAAGATGCACTGCGTCAGAAAGAGACGATCTATCTGGTTGCATATGAAAAGGAAATACTGGCAGGATATTGCGGACTGTTGCAGTCTTTTGATGAGGCTGATATCACAAACGTAGCAGTCGTGGAGAAGTTTCGCGGAAAAGGGGTTGCCACCGAACTTCTGGAGCAATTGTTTTTGCGTGGATATGAACGCGGAATCGAAAATTTCACACTGGAAGTGCGGGTTGGCAATGCACCTGCTATCCATTTATATGAAAAACTTGGGTTTGAGCGTTCCGGTATCCGACCGAATTTTTACGAGAAACCAAAAGAAGATGCACTGATCATGTGGAAATACGGCAACCACTAGGATTCCTCTAATTCCCACTGTACGAAAGGAATACTTTTCGTTATACTGTTGCTGTCGCAAAGGAAATCAAAAAAAGCATACAAAAGGGGTATCACCTGGGGAGGATACGATGAGAAAAGAGAATAAGATTTACTGCAACAGCTGCGGAAAAAGAATTGTGGATACGATTGGAAGAGACATGGAAGAATATATTCATATTGAAAAAATCTGGGGATATCCTTCGGAAAAAGACGGAGAATGCCACAGCTTCGATCTGTGTGAACCTTGTTACGATAAAATGACAGCAGAATTTGTATTAAAACCAGAAATAAAAGAAGAGACAGAGCTGCTGTAGAAAAGAAAGAAGAAACGAAAGAAAAAGAAACTGAAGAAAGAGTAAGGAAAAAAGAATGCTTGATGTTTGTTTGCTTGGATGCGGCGGTATGATGCCGCTTCCAAGACGTTGGCTGACAGCCTTGATGCTGCGATATAACGGAAGCAGTATTCTGATCGACTGTGGCGAAGGAACACAGATCGCGATCAAAGAAAAAGGGTGGAGTTTTAAACCAATCGATGTGATTTGTTTTACACACTATCACGGGGATCATATCAGCGGGCTTCCGGGTCTGCTTTTGTCGATGGGAAATGCAGAACGTCATGAACCGCTGACTTTGATCGGTCCAAAAGGGCTGGAACGTGTGGTGAATGCACTTCGGACAATTGCACCGGAGCTGCCTTTTGAAATATATTATAAAGAAATCCAGGGAACAGAAGAAACCTTTGAGATGAACGGTTATCGAATCCGTGCATTCCGTGTAAACCACAATGTGCTTTGTTACGGATATACTATGGAGATTGACCGTGCGGGGAAATTTGATGTAGAGCGGGCAAAAGCGGCAAATATTCCGCTGTGCTGCTGGAATCCGCTTCAGAAGGGGAATGTTGTCGAATTTGAGGGTGTGCACTATACACCGGATATGGTTCTTGGAGAAGCCAGAAAGGGAATCAAACTGACTTACACGACAGATACCAGACCGACCAGATCCATCATCCAGAATGCAGAGCACTCAGATCTGTTTGTCTGCGAAGGCATGTATGGCGAGGATGATAAAAAGTCTAAGGCACTGGAGCATAAACATATGATGTTCAAAGAAGCAGCAAAATTGGCAGCGGAAGCAGAAGTGTCAGAGTTATGGCTGACACATTACAGTCCGTCTCTGGTCAGACCGGATGAGTTTATGGATAAAGTTCGTGAAATTTTTCCAAATGCATATCCGGGAAAAGACGGAAAGAGTCTGGAATTAAATTTTGAGGAATAATATGTCACTGAAACTGATTATGAACAAGTAGTAAAACGGATGACTTATCCGTCGGATATATGAGGAACAGAAAATGAAAGATACATTAATTCTTGCAATTGAGAGTTCCTGTGATGAGACTGCAGCTTCTGTTGTCAAAAACGGAAGAACTATTCTGTCAAATGTGATCTCTTCACAGATCGCTCTTCATACTTTATACGGTGGGGTAGTTCCGGAAATTGCTTCCCGTAAACATATTGAAAAGATTAACCAGGTAATTGAACAGGCACTGGCAGATGCAGATGTAACTCTTGATGATCTGGATGCAATTGGTGTCACTTATGGTCCGGGACTTGTAGGTGCACTTCTTGTGGGCGTTGCTGAGGCGAAGGCAATTGCTTATGCAAAGAAGCTTCCACTGGTAGGGGTCCACCATATTGAGGGCCATGTGTCAGCAAATTATATTGAACATCCGGATCTTGAACCTCCATTTTTATGTCTGATCGTGTCAGGAGGACATACACACCTTGTGATCGTTAAGGATTATGGAGAATTTGAAATCCTGGGACGTACCCGTGATGATGCTGCAGGCGAAGCTTTTGACAAAGTTGCAAGAGCTATCGGACTGGGATATCCGGGAGGACCAAAGGTAGACAAGCTCTCTAAAGAGGGAAATCCCAATGCAATTGAGTTTCCAAAAGCTAAAATTGGAGATTGTCCGTACGATTTCAGCTTCAGTGGTGTAAAATCAGCAGTGTTGAATTATATTAATCATGCGCAGATGACCGGAGAAGAGATAAACAGAGCAGATCTGGCAGCATCTTTCCAGAAAGCGGTAGTTGATGTGCTGGTGGAGCATACAATGCTTGCAGCCAAAGATTATGGGATGACTAAGATTGCAATTGCAGGCGGAGTGGCTTCGAATGGAACGTTAAGAGCGGCAATGGAAGAAGCATGTAAGAAAAATAATTACAGTTTTTATCGGCCGTCACCGATCTTCTGTACAGACAATGCAGCAATGATCGGAGTAGCTGCTTATTATGAATATATTAAAGGTACACGTCATGGCTGGGATCTGAATGCTGTGCCGAATCTTAAACTGGGAGAGCGTTGAGATGTCAGAAAGAAATACGGCCATTGTTCTGGCAGCAGGGCAGGGAAAAAGAATGCACAGTAAAGTACAGAAGCAGTTCCTGGAGATACAGGGATACCCGGTTCTGTATTATTCCCTGCGCTGTTTTCAGGAAAGTCCGCTGATTCAGGATATTATTCTTGTGACAGGAGAGGAATCTATCTCCTACTGTAAAGAAGAAATCGTGCAAAAATATGGATTTACAAAGGTATCGGCAGTAATCCCGGGAGGAAAAGAACGCTATGATTCTGTCTATGCAGGTCTTTGTGAATGCAGAGACTGTGAATATGTATTGATCCATGACGGTGCAAGACCTTTTGTGACAGAAGAAATTCTTAAACGTGGTCTGCAGAAAGTGAAGGAAACAGGTGCATGTGTGATTGGTATGCCTTCTAAAGATACAGTCAAACTTTCTGATGAAGAGGGATATGTAAAAGAAACTCCAAACAGAAAGTGTGTGTGGACAATTCAGACCCCGCAGATTTTTTCGTATTCACTGATACGTGAGGCTCATGACAGCATTCGTCAGAAAGATATGAGCAAAATTACAGATGATGCCATGGTAGTAGAGCAGGAGACAGGGGCAAAGGTTGCTCTGGCAGAGGGATCTTATCAGAATATTAAGATCACAACACCGGAGGATCTTGATATCGCGGAAGCATTTTTGAAACATTAAAGAATGTTTGGTGATTGAAAAATGCCGTATTTTAGCGGGTTTTATGGGAAATCTGGGAAGATAAAAATAAAAATTGAAAAAAATGTAAAAAAGTTGTTGACAGATGCGGGTATTGATGCTAGAATATCACTTGCGTCGGCGGTGAGAACACAACGAACGCAGTCAACAACATATGGAGAGATATCGAAGTGGTCATAACGAGGCGGTCTTGAAAACCGTTTGTCCGCAAGGGCGCG
>ENA-OPDH01001487-OPDH01001487.1-human-gut-metagenome-genome-assembly--contig:-NODE-1487-length-16917-cov-3.292966_pt1 | contig 16917 bp, 17 predicted proteins | sample MGYA00241260_ERZ501500 | MGnify/ENA primary metagenome ERZ501500 (study PRJEB25962, sample SAMEA2042519) | human gut metagenome | biome: human gut; feature: human-associated habitat; material: faeces...
ATGCCTGCCGCCATGTCGCAATATCTTTCTTTGTCAGGCTGTCGGTCTGCTGCATGAGCTGTGCGGTAAGTTTAAGTCCCTGCCTGCTTTTGGCAAAGCGCACGAGCCTGTCCACTTCCGCATCGGTATAGCTGCGGCGGGCGAAAGTCTGCTTTAAGTTGTTGATAAAATCCATTTAACTGCTGTTTGAATACCGTTTAATAATCGTATCTGTTAGGCGGCATCGAGCCGTAACGGACGGGGTTGTGAGCATCCGTTTCCCCGTCGCCGTCCGTATAAGTCGGCAGGTCGGGCGATGCTTTGGAATTCTGCATTCCAGCTGAGCTACAGCTTTTTCCCGAATGAAAGAATTGGGAATGCGGTGTATCAGTTTCTGTGTTATTTCTCTGCTGCGTTTGTAACGGTCGGGGAGGCACTGCTGTTTTTAAACAGAGAGGCAGTGACATACGGCATACCGGCAGAGCCTGCGGCGGAGGATGCGCCTGCGGAATCCGTTACAGGGACGGTAGAGGGAGAGCCCGAAGAAGAGAAAAAGAACTAGGAAAATAGTGGCTTTTTTGATATACTCAAAGAGCAGCACAGAGAAACGAAGAATAGAGGTGCAAGTTATGTATAGTGGAAGTGGGAGTTTTCCCGCAGAAGAAATGAAATATTTGAAACTGCTGTCCAATCAGTATAAAAATATCAACAGCGCAGCAACGGAGATTATCAACCTGAAGGCGATTCTGAACCTGCCGAAGGGGACGGAGCATTTTGTTTCCGATATCCATGGTGAGGCGGATTCCTTCAGCCATGTACTCAGAAACGCATCCGGTGTTATCAAGAACCAGATTAGTGCAATCTTTGGGGAGAGCCTGCGCAGCAGTGAGAAAAAATCACTGGCAACGCTGATTTATTACCCGGAACAGAAGCTGGAAAAGATGACTGAAGCAGAGGAGGAAATGGCAGAATGGTATAAAATTACCCTGCACAGACTGGTGAAAATCTGCAAGGTGGTATCCTCGAAATATACCCGTTCTAAGGTGAGAAAGGCACTGCCGAAGGAATTTGCCTATATCATCGAGGAGCTGCTGCACGAAAACAGCGCCAGCGTGGATAAGGATATGTATTATACGGAAATTATACATACCATTATTGACCTTGGGCAGGCAGACCGCTTTATCGTTGCGATGTGCAATTTGATTCAGCGGCTTGCGATTGACCAGCTGCATGTTATCGGGGATATTTATGACAGGGGTCCTCATGCCGCAAGAATCATGGATATTCTGGCGCATTATCATTCTGTGGATATCCAGTGGGGCAACCACGATATCGCATGGATGGGCGCGGCGGCAGGCTGTCAGGCCTTAATCTGCAATGTGCTGCGTATTCAGACCAGATATGCAAATTTGGATACGATAGAGGAGGATTATGGCATTAACCTTCTGCCGCTGGCAACCTTTGCGATGGACAAATACGCCGGCGACCCCTGTGAGCAGTTCAAGCCCAAGGGGGATGAGGTGCTGAGCGATAAGGACTTCAACATGATTGCCAAAATGCACAAGGCAATTTCCATCATGCAGTGGAAGATGGAGGGACAGATTATCAAACGCCGCCCCGAATTCCGCATGGAAAACAGATTGCTGCTGGATAAGATTGATTTTGAAAAAGGAACCGTGCTTGTAGATGGCGTGGAATATCCCATGAATGATATGAATTTCCCGACGATTGACCCCAAAGACCCCTATAAGCTGACGGAAGAAGAACAGGAGGTTATGGATAAGGTGAAATCCTCCTTTGTGAACAGCGAAAAGCTGCAGCAGCATGTGCGCGTGCTGTATCATAAGGGGAGCATGTATACCATTTTCAACTCTAACCTGCTGTTCCATGGCGGCATTCCCATGAATGCAGACGGGACACTCAAGGAAGTGACCTTCCGTGGGAAAAAATACATCGGCATGGAATATCTGGACGCAGTAGAGAGAACTATGCGCGAGGGTTATTTCAATAAGGCACATACCGAGGCAAAAAGAGAATGTATGGACTACATCTGGTATATGTGGTGCGGCGAGGATTCTCCCCTGTTCGGCAAGAAGAAAATGACAACCTTCGAGCGATATTTTATTGATGATAAGACAACGCATAAGGAAGAAAAGAATCCTTATTATACCCTTAGAAATGAGGAATCTGTCTGTGAGCATGTTCTGGAGGCCTTCGGCTTAGACCCGAAAAGCTCTCATATCGTGAATGGACACGTTCCCGTTAAGGTGGTAAAGGGAGAGAGCCCCATCAAGGCAAATGGCAGATTGTTCGTAATCGACGGTGGGTTTTCCAAGGCATATCAGAAGGAAACGGGGATTGCAGGCTATACGCTGATTTACAATTCCCATGGCATGGTTCTGGTATCTCATGAGCCCTTCGTATCCACGGACAGAGCCATTGCGGAGGAAAAGGATATCCTTTCCTCTACGGTTGCGCTCCAGTATACACAGGACAGAATCCGTGTGAAGGATACGGATATCGGGAAAAAGCTGCAGGAAAGTATTGCAGAGCTGGAAAAGCTGCTTTACGCATATCAGAACGGTATCATTAAGGAGCAGCAATAAAAACTGAAATTGAGCAGGAAAAAGCCCTTGCGAGAGAAAAACCTCGTAAGGGCTGCTTTTTTGCTTATTTTTTATTTTTCTTTGGGGAAGCAGGGATTTTTCGGGCAGCAGCCTTACCTGCCAGATACCCGCTTGCCCATGCCCATTGCAGGTTATAGCCACCGCAGTCCCCATCTATATCGAGCACCTCGCCTGCGGCAAAAAGACCGGGCATCAGGAGGCTTTCCATGGTATGAGGATTGAATTCCTCTGTGCGGATACCGCCTGCCGTTACCTGCGCGGCATCAAAGCCCATCGTGCCGACAACGGAAAGGGAAAAATCCTGTATGGCATGCGCGATTCTCTTGATATCAGAGGGCCTGAGGGAGGAAATGGGTTCGGTGAAGCCAAAGCCTACGTAGCGCAGAAGGGTGCGCCCTAAACGGTTATGCAGAATCCCTGTCAGGAAATTTTCCATAGACTGATGGGGCATTGCTTTTTTGCGGCTTTGCAGGAGGGAAACCACCTCCTCATGACTGAGATGACGCAGGAGATTCAAATGCACCGTCAGTGGTGCCTTTCCTGTGGAAATGATACGGGAGATTTCAAAAACAGTCGGGCCGCTGATGCCGAAGTCCGTAAACTGGATTTCGCCTGCATTTTCCGCAAGGATTTTGCCGTTTCGCTCCACGAGGACAGAGCCATCTGCACGCACGCCCTTGAGTGCCTTCACGAAGGTGGTATCGGTTTTTACCTGCACCAGCGCAGGGAACAGCTTGGTAATGGTATGCCCTTGACTTTTCAGAAGGTCATAGCCGCTTTGTGTGCCGCCAAGCTTGCCGCCTGCCATGCCGCCACAGCAGATGATAACGGCATCGGCGTGGAGGGTCTCCTCCCTGGAAAGCACTTGAAAGCCGCCCTTTTTGCTGCGCTTCAGTGCCGTGACCTCGAAGGAGGTGCGTATCTCTACGCCCATTTCCTCCAGAGCAAGCCGCAGCACATCTACCACACTGCCTGCTTGATCGGAAAGGGGATAAACCTTGCCGCTTGGCTCTACGGTGGTAATCAGCCCGAGAGATTGGAAAAATGCAAGCGTTTTTTGGGTATCAAAGGCCTGCAGGGCAGTCTGTGCAAATATCGCGTTTTGCCCATGGTAATTTTTCATTGTCAGCTTTGTGTTGGAGAGATTGCAGCGGCCGTTGCCTGTTGCGAGAAGCTTGCGCCCAACGCGCGCCTGTCGTTCCAGAATACAAACCTCTGCACCCTCTTTTCTTGCGGAAAGTGCCGCCATCATGCCGGAGGCACCACCGCCGATAATAAGAACCTTCATTGTGTCACCTTTCTATTTTAGGGGAATTGATTTCGATTGATATATCTGTTTATTATAAGCGGTTTTCGGGCGGAATGCAAATGAAGCGGTGAATTTGAAACGTTGTAGCAGGGCGTAGATTGTGGTATACTTATACGATAAGCTGGTCATAGAATAGAGCTATGATAGGAATTTAATATAAATGGAGTTAAAAAGATGAACGAAAAAGCATTGCATACGTTAGAATATGACAAAATCATAGAAAAGCTGGTGGGTTATGCGGTTTCCCCGATGGCGAAGGAACGTGCCGCGGCACTGCGCCCTTCTGCCGCCATGAGCGATATTATCATTTGGCAGGAGGAAACAACGGAAGCGACCACCATGGTACTGAAAAAGGGGACACCTTCCTTCGGCGGCTTTCGGGAAATCCGTCCGCAGCTAAAGCGGGCCTCTATGGCAGGGATTCTTTCCATCGCGGAGCTGATGTCGGTAGGGGAATTTGCGTATGTCTGCCGCAAGGTAAAAAATTATGCCAGAAAAGAAAACAAGGACGAGGGCTATGCCCGTCTGGATGAATATTTTGATTTGATTACCCCTCTGGATAAGCTGGAAAATGAAATCAGCCACTGTATCCTTTCGGAAACGGAGGTTGCGGATGATGCCAGCGCAGGACTGCGGAGTGTCCGTCGGGAGATTAAGGCATCAAATGAAAGGGTGAAGGATCATCTGAATGGGGTTATCAATTCCTCGGCATACCGCAATATGCTGCAGGATTTTGTGATTACCATTCGTAATGACAGATACTGTGTCCCCGTTAAGGCGGAATACAGAAGCTCCTTTCCGGGGATGATTCACGATCAATCCAACACAGGCTCTACGCTGTTTATGGAGCCCTTGAGTGTGATTCAGCTGAACAACAAAATCAAGGAGCTGCAGGCGAAGGAAAAGGAAGAAATCGAAAAGATTCTGATTGCCCTTTCGGATATGGTGACGGCAAATGCGTTTGCGATTGAGGGGAATCTGGAGCTGCTGACACAGCTTGACTTTATTTTTGCAAAGGCAAATCTTTCCCTTGCCATGGATGGGACACAGCCCCTGTTTAATACAAAAGGCTATATCAATATCCACAAGGGCAGACATCCTCTGCTTGACCCGAAAAAGGTTGTGCCGACAGATATTTATTTGGGGAAGGAATTTACCACGCTGATGATTACCGGCCCGAACACCGGCGGGAAAACGGTTGCCCTGAAAACCCTGGGGCTGTTTACGCTGATGGGGCAGGCAGGACTGCATATTCCTGCATTTGATAATTCGCAGCTGGCGGTGTTTGATAATGTGTTCGCGAGCATCGGGGATGAACAGAGCATTGAGCAAAGCCTGAGTACCTTTTCGGCACACATGACGAATATCGTGAAAATTATGGATGAGGTGACGGATGACTCTCTGGTGCTGTTCGATGAGCTGAACGCAGGAACTGACCCTACTGAAGGTGCCGCTCTTGCGATCGCCATCTTAAGCTATCTCCATCAGCGGGGGATCCGCACCATGGCAACTACTCACTACAGTGAGCTGAAAGTCTTCGCTCTTTCCACACCAGGTGTTGAGAATGCCTGTTGTGAATTTGATGTCGAGACACTCAGTCCGACTTACCGTCTTCTGATTGGTATTCCCGGAAAGAGTAATGCTTTTGCAATTAGCAAAAAATTAGGTTTGTCTGACGAAATATTAGACAGAGCAAAATCTTTCCAGAAAGATGATGATATCAACATAGAAACATTATTGAAAAATATTTATGATGATAAATTGGCTATTGAAGAGGAAAAAGAAAAAATTAGAAAAATATGATAAATTAAGAAAAAATCTTGAAAATGCAACAGGAATATCAGAAATAATACAACAAAATGTAAAAAAAGGTGGAAAATATATAATATTTATACCAGTATCTACAGATGAAAAAGGAAAAGAAAGTAAAGATAAAATAAAAGAATATGAAGAAAGAATGAGAGAATATTTAAAAGATTCTGGAATAGATGCTGAATATTATTCAATGCTTGGAGCATATACAGACAAAGAAAATGCAAGTCAGTTAGAAGAATTTGAAAGAGAAGATGCAAATAAAACTAAATTTATGATAGTAATGAATAAATTAAATGAAGGAATTCATGTAGAAGGAGTAAATGGAATATTATGGTTTAGACCATTGGATGAAAATTCACAAATATTGTATAAACAACAAATAGGAAGAGTAATAACATCAGTAGATCCAGATAATCCGCCCAAAGATGAAGATAGACCAGTAGTAATGGATTTTGCAAATAATACACAAAGAGTTAATATAGACAAAGAAATAAAAAACAGTAATAGGAAAAATGATTTAGAATTATTAACAATAGTAGTAGATTGGGTTAAATCACATGGAGGAAATTTACCACAAGTAACAAGTACGAGCAACCAAGAAAAAAGATATTCTGCAACATTATATAGAATTCAACAAAAGTACATAAAATACCGTAATGGAGTTGAAGATGGAGAAATTACAGAAGAAGATAGAAAAAATATAGAAGCCATAATTACAAAAGGAGAAGAAATAGAATTATGGGATAGAGAATTAGAGAAGATTTCTAAAGAAGAATGTAATAAGATTCTAGATGTTGATAGCTTTGAAGTAAAAGGTAATTTACATGATTTATATGAATTAGAAAAAGAAGTAGAAGGTTTACCAAAAGGAAATACAATAGATGAATTTATAGAAAAAATGGAAAAGTTGCAAGGAATAGGTGTTGATGTATTAAAAATTGTACTAACAGATACAATATTAACATTAGCCCAAAAAACATTTGAAAATCAGGATGAAGAAGAATTAATAGAAATGATAAAAGGAGAAGGCTTAAATCCAAGAGATAAAATTGGTAGCAAGCTAAGCACTATGAGAAAATCTTATAGACAAGCTAAAGAAGGAAAGAAGTCAGAATGGACTCCCCCAACAGAGGAACAGGTAAATAGAATGCAAAAAATGGGAATAAGGTTAGAAAAATTAGAAAAAATAGATACAATAGAAGAATTTATAGAAAAAATGGAAAAGTTGCAAGGAATAGGTGTTGATGTATCAAAAATTGTACCAAAAGATACAATATTAACATTAGCCCAAAAAACATTTGTAAATCAAGATGAAGAAAAATTAATAGAAAAGATAAAAGGAGAAGGATTAGAGCCAGGAGATAAAATTGGTAACAAGCTAAACAATATGCGAATATCTTATAGACAAGCCAAAAAAGGAGAGAAGTCAAAAAGGATTCCACCAACAGAGGAACAGGTAAATAAAATGCAAGGAATTGGGATAATATTTGAAAAACAAAAAATTACTGGTCAATATATAGGTCGATTATCTATAACCACTGTACAAAAATGTGATGAAGTACAAAGAGATTTAAATAGATTAGTCCAAGAACAACAAACAAAAGAAGGAGGTCAACATTAGATGACTAAATATAAAAATGCATATACAGAAGTATATGAAATAATAAAACAATTAGATGAAGAAGAATATAATAAAATACCTTCAAATGTAATTACAGCAATAAGAGAAAATAGAAACACAGAATATGAATTTGAGTTAGATGATGAATCAGAACTAAAAGAACAAGAATTATTACCAGAAACAAAGGCAATTTTATTTAACATATTTAGAGATTATTTATCAACACCAGAACAAAAAGAAAAAATAATAAAAATGCAAGCAGAGGAAAGATTAAAAAATGAACAGAAAAAAGCAAAACAATATAATTCAGATTTATTTGCAAATAAGCAAAAGGTTCAATCTGGTGAAATAGAACATACGGAATTAATTGAATATAAAGAAATTAAAAAGAATATTTAATAAAATAAGACAATTTTTCCGAGTATAAAAAAGAGCCCCAATAAAAGAGTTTATTAATGGCTCTTTTTGGCTATTTATATTTTATCACTTGAAATGAAAAATTTAATTTGTTATAATATGAAATAAATTAATAAATGAGGAAAAGAAAATGAAATATGGTTTAAAAGATGAAATATATGATAAAATATTAAATATTGCCCGAAAAAACAAGCAATATAAATTTATATTATTTGGTTCAAGAGCAAGAGGAAAATATAAAAAAGAATCAGATATAGACATAGCAATAAAAGGAAATATTAAAACAGAAGATAAATATAGAATAATAAATGAATTTGATCTTATAAATACTATTCATAAAATAGATTTAGTTTTTATTGAGGAACTTACTAAGAAAGAATTGGTTGAAAATATTGACAAGGAAGGAGTAGAGATAAAATGAGAAGATTTGAAGAAAGAAAACAAGACCTATTAAATGCAACAGAAAGGTTAAAAGAAGCATTAAAGCAAGAAGAAAATGATATAGTAATAGATTGTGTGTTACATAGATTTGAATTTACATTTGAATTAGCATGGAAATCAATGAAAGACTTTTTAGAATATAATGGAATATCAGAAAATATAGGAAGTCCAAGAGAAATATTAAGACGAGCATTTGAAAGTCATTTAATAGAAGATGGAGAAGAATGGATAAACATGATGCTTGCAAGAAATAGTTTATCACATCTATATGATGAAGAAACATCAAGAAAAATATACAAAGAAATAAAAGAAAAATATATAAAATTATTAGAAAAATTAAACAATAAATTTGAAACTTTAATATAAAAATTGAATAATGACATAAAAAGTGTTATAATTCAAACATAAGGTAAAAGCCTTATGATGAAAAAGCTTTTGATATCAAAAGGAGAATAATATATGATTTATACACCCAAAACAAAGAAAGCCATGATAATAGCATATAATGCACACAATGGGCAAGTTGATAAATCAGGAATACCATATATTTATCACCCAATTCACCTTGCAGAGCAAATGGACACAGAAACAGAATGTATTGTAGCATTATTACATGATGTAGTAGAAGATACAAATGTAACATTTGATGAGTTAGAAAAAAATTTTTCACCAGAAGTTATAGAAGGATTGAAATTATTAACACATGATAAAAATGTAGATTATTTAGAATATATAAGAAAAATAAAAAATAATCCAATTGCTAGAAAAGTAAAATTGGCAGATTTGTATCACAATAGTGATCCAACTCGTATGGAAAATCCTACTCCAAAAGACCTAGAAAGAAAAGAAAAATATCGTAAAGCTATTGAAATTTTAAAATATTAAGAAATAAAGTCAGCATCTAAATAGGTGCTGACTTATTTTTCTTATTTTCAATAAAAAATAGATAATTATAAGAAAAACTAATAATCAACATAAAAACTATTAATTTTACATAAGTAACAAATAATGCTAAAATAATTATGTAAAATAAATGAAAGGAAATAAATAAAATGGAAGAATATTTAAAAGAAAGAAAAAGTAGATTTAATGGATTAAAAATTAAAGGAAGAATAATTGAAAATCAAGGATTAAAAACACACAATCCAGGAAAATCAGACAAGCCAGATCACACACGTGATTATGGAAGAAAGAGCCAAAAAGTAAATGAAAGAATAGCGAGAAAATTAAGACAAAATGAAAGAGATGAAGAAGTAGAAAGTGTAGATACAAGAGATGAATATGAAGAAACTTTAGAATTAGAAGAACTAAAAGAAAGAGCATTAGAAGAAAGTAGCAAACTTCAAATAGGAGAACAAGCAATAGCGGAAAAAATAACTTATATAGAAAATATGGAACAAGAAGAAGCAGAACTTTTAAAGCAAGTACAACAAATAAGACTTAAAAGAGGAAAAGAAAAATTAAAACTTATTTCAAATGGTGAAAACATATTAATTTCATTTGAAGAATGGAGAGCATTAAAAGAACAAATATTAGCAAAAGCCAAAAATAATAATATAGGTGGATTAATTTCTTGGAAAGAATATAGATATAATCCATATGGTAATTATACAGAATTAGATGAATATGTAATTAGATTACAAAATCAATTATTACATATATATGAATATGAAAACCAAATACAAGCAAATTTAGAACAATTAACAGAAGAAAGAAAAGAAATGTTAGAAAGAAAAGCACAAGAAGATAGTAAAGAGGATGAAATGATAGGATGGAAAAAAATATTAGGAAATCAATATTCTCTAGAAGAGTCATTTGATATTGAAGCAGTACTAGAAAATAACTCAAAAGTTTTATCACATTTTGAACAAATATTAAAAGAAACAGTTAATAGTCAAAAAGTAGGAAAAGGAACAAGAGAATCAGTCCAAATAATTTTAGATAATATGCAAAATTCACAAGAAGAGAGAGAATAAATACAAAAAATGAAATTAAATATAAAAAAGGAAGAAAATAAGAAATGAATAAAGAAGAATTAAAACAAAAATTGGAATCAAAAAAATTTAATGACACAACAATAGAATTTTTAACAAACGCCATAAATGATGTAGAAGAATTATATGGAGAATATATCTCTGAAGAAACAATATTAGAAAGAATAAAACAAAATTTAAATTGTGATATAGAGTTTATGGATGATAGTGAGAACAGGACAGTAGGAGAATATTTTTCAGATTTGAAAAGTATAAAATTGAAAAAGAGAACTCCAGAAGAAGAACATCAAACATTTTTGCATGAATTTTTACATTGTATTTCAACACATAAAATGCCAAATGGTAAGGTTTTTATAGGCTTTAAAAACAACAGAGTAGAAGCTGGAATCAATGAAGCAATGACACAATACTTAACAGAGCAAAAATATCCCAAAAGTAATAAATCATATCAAGAAATAAAAAACATCTTACAAAAAATATTAGAAATAATACCAAGAGAAGAGATGATAAAATCATATTTATATGGTGAGCCTGAAATTGAAGAATTAATAGAAAAATATGGTATGAATAGTTTTGAATTAATATATAATTTTGATATTCTTTTAAAAACTTTTAGAAAAGAATCTATTTTAGAAAGAATAAATTTTAAAAATTTAGATGTTATAGCAGCAAAACAAGAGATAATATTAGAATATGTAAAGGGGTACTGCAATTCAAAAAAAATAGAAGAAATAGATATAGAAGAATTAATGGATAATGTTAATGAATTAGAAAGAATTATAGAATGTGAAGTTAATGAAAAATCAGACTTTGATTATATGCAATATATAAACCAAATTATTGCTCAAAAATTGCAAAAAGGAATAGATGAAGAAAAATTAAAACAATTACCAATTGAATATATTAACAGAATAAATCAACAAAGAGCAAAAGAAAAAATTTATAATAAAACAAGAAAAAGAATTTTAGATGAAGACTTTTCAAATGATAAAGATACATATAGTGATTTTTTAGAAGATAGTATGTATATGAATAAATTGATTCAAAAAATATGTGGAGAAGGAACAATATTCGAAGATGAGCAAATGAGATTTAATTTGGCAACAAAATTATGGAATGAAATAAAATCAAGATATCCAGATGTAGATTTTGATTGGATTGATTTTGGATTTTTAGATGATAAATATATTATTGCAAGAATAGATGGAAGAATAATTGGAGCAATGAATATAGATGTTTATGATGAGAATGAATATCTAAAATATAAAGAAGTAGTTGAAAGTGGAAAAAATAGTAGAAGATACAGAATCATAAGTAAAGAAAATGAATATATAGATTTGAATGATGCTCAAAATGAAGGAAAATTTTATCAAGATGGAAAAATAGTATATGAATCAGAAAGTTTTGAAGAAGGTTTAGAAAGACTAAAAAAATTATATGAAAAAGAAAAAAATTTAAAAATATTAAAAGATATGGGTGCACCAGATGTTGTATTAAAAGGTTGTGAAGAAGAAATTGAGAAATTATTACATCCTAAAGTAAAAGAAAAAAAATATAGTATAAAGTATGCTGGAAGCTATTTAGAAAATCAAAAAAATAAAAGTGAAATTGATGATGATGAATATATTAATGGAATTTATGAAAGAGATATATGGCTAAAAAATCACATTCAAGAATCATCAGTAGATGAAAATGAAAGATAAAGATAAGAAACTGCAAATTATATAAATTTGTAGTTTTTTTCCTATATATATTGAAAAAAATAATACCAAATGATAAGATTTATTTAAGAGAAAGAAAAGGAGAATATTATCATATGAATGCAAATTTAGAATTATATAGAATATTTTGTGAAGTAGTAAAATATAAAAATATATCAAAAGCTGCTGAAAATATATACATATCACAATCAGCAGTTACACAGTCAATACAAAAATTAGAAAAAATATTAGGAGGAAAATTATTTTTTAGAAATAAAAATGGAGTAGAGCTTACAGAAGAAGGAAAAAATCTATATGAGTATATAGGTGATAGTATTGAGAAAATGAATAATGCAGAAAACTTATTTTCTCAATATATAAATCTAGAAAAAGGAATAATAAGAATATGTGGTGGAAAATTTTTAGTAAATAAATATGTTATGCCATCATTAGTTGGATTTATTAAAGATTATCCTAATATAGATATAAGAATATCAAGAGCAACAACACAAGAAAGCTTAAAAAAATTATCAAATGGAGAAATATATATTGCAATGTTGAATTTATCAGATATTCCAACAGAGTATACGAATATAGATTTTATCTCATTAAAAAGTACACCAAGATATTGTTTTATAGCAACAAATGATTATATAAAGGAAAATAAAATTTCAAAAGATAGTAATTTTGAAAATTGTAAAATAATAATACCTAAATCTACAGCATTAAAGCAACATTTAAAAGAATATTGTTCTCAAAATAATATTGATATTGCTCCAAATTATGAAATTGGTGATACAGAATTAATTGATAGACTAGTATTAAATAATTGCGGTGTTTTGCTTTCAAATATTGAATATGAAGAAGAGCTATTAAAAAGAGATGATATTCAAATAATAAAAGAATTCCAAATTGGAGAAGATAATAAATCTATAGCAACATTAAAGAAAAATATGTGTAACAAAGCTACACTAGAATTAGTAAGAAGAATAAAAGAAAATTTTATGAAATAAAAGGAGAAGAAAATGGAAAAAAAAGAAATGACAGGATTTCAAGGAATATTTTTTGATGAAATAAATAAGAAAAAATTAATTGATTTACAAGAAAGAAAACTAAAATATGTAGTTAAAGACATGCATATTACTTTTAAATTTGGAAAAACAGAAAAATATCCAGAAGAAGTATTAAATAAAGATTATGAAGTAAAAATTGTAGGATATGCAGCAACAGATAAAAATAGTGGATTTCAAGTTGAATTACCCAAAGAACTAAAGGCATATTTTAAGAATGAGAATGGACCACATATTACAGTTTCTATTGGAGAAGTTGACGGAATAAAGGGAAAAGCATATGAAACCGGATTATTACATTTTAGTGAAATAAAAAGTCCTTTTTTGATTTCTGGTAGATTGGGATATTATATTAATGGAAAAGGAAAGATAATGGATAATTCTATTTTTAAAGAAAAAGAAATTGATGATGAAATTTCAAGATAATAAAAAACCTCATTTACAAATGAGGTTTTTTGTATGTGCAAAGATTGAAAGACTAAAATATAGAAAATTTTATTATTTTAAGAGTAATTTTAAAGCATTAATAAAATAATCAACCTCCTCAAAAGTATTAAAATCACTAAAAGTAGACCTAATAGCAGAATTAATATACAATTTAGGAGTATTAATAGCAGACAAAACATGAGAAGGAGTAGTATTACCAGAAGAACAAGCAGAACCACTAGAAACACAAATTCCCATATTATCAAGTTCAAAAATTAATTTAGAGGCATCTGCACCCACAAAAGAAACATTAGCATTTCCGAGGTAATCTATTTTGAACAGAACCATTAATTCTAAATCTATCTTTAAAATATCTATTAAGTAAATTGAAATAATAATTTCTAAGTCTTGAAAGATAAGTAACGTGTGAACTTAAATTTATTCTAGCAATTTCACAAGCTTTGCCAAGGCCAACAATTTCAGCAACATTTTCAGTACCAGCTCTTTTATTTTTTTCCTGATGACCACCATTTATAAAATTTTCAAATTCAATTCCATTTTTTACATAAAGAGCACCAATTCCTTTAGGAGCATGAATTTTATGACCTGAAAGAGAAAGCATATCAATATTCATTTTTTGAACATCAATAAAACAATTTCCAATAGCCTGAACTGCATCTGTATGAAAAATAATATTGTGATTATGAGCAATTTCTGCAATATCTTCAATTGGCTGAACTGTGCCAATTTCATTATTAGCAAACATGATACTAATCAAAATAGTTGTAGGTCTAATTGCATTTTCAAGTTCTTGTAAATTAATAAAACCATCTGAATCAACATTTATATAAGAAATATCAAAGCCCTGTTTTTCTAAAAACTTACAAGACTCTAATATTGCAGGATGTTCTATTTTTGATGTAATAATATGATTACCTTTTTTCTTATTTGCAAATGCAATACCTTTAAGTGCAGTATTATCACTTTCAGAACCACAACTAGTAAAATAAATTTCATTTGGATTACAATTTATTAAACTTGCAACTTGAGCTCTAGCATTATCAATAGCATGTTTTGATGTTCTACCAATAGAATATAGGGAAGAAGCATTTCCATAATTTGATGTTAAATATGGTATCATTTCATTTAAAACTTCAGATCTAATCTTTGTTGTTGCAGCATTATCGAAATAAACAATATTCATATTAAAAATCCTTTCTTAAAGGTTTATATATTATATGAATAAAATACTAAAAAGTTAAAACAAACACAGGTTCTGGAATATAGTCAACTCTAAGACGAACAGATTTTCTTCAAAAACAAAAATTTCAAAAATTTTCCTAAAAATACTTGAAAAAAAATAGTATTTGTATTATTATTTATGCATAGTGGTTAAAAGTGGTGCAAAGTGGTAGAAAAATGGAGAGGAGGAAATCCAAATGTTAATTGGTGAATACGAACATTCTCTAGATGTAAAAGGTAGATTAATAATGCCAGCAAAATTAAGACAAGACATCGGAGAAACATTCATAATAACAAAAGGTTTAGATGGATGTTTATTTGTATTTTCACAAAACGAATGGAATAACTTCGAAGAAAAACTAAAATCATTACCACTATCAGACAAAAATGCCAGAAACTTTGTAAGATTTTTCTTATCAGGAGCAACAGAATGTGAAATTGACAAACAAGGAAGATTTTTAATCCCTGCAAATTTAAGAATTTCAGCAAAATTAGAAAAAGATGCAATGATTATAGGAGTAGGAACAAGATTAGAAATATGGGACAAAGCAACATGGCAAAAATGTGATGAAAACATATCTGCAGATGAGATTGCAGAAAACATGACAATGTTAGGAATTTAATTGTGAGGTGCTGAAAATTGGAATTTAAACATAAACCTGTACTATTAGAAGAAACAATTGAAGGGCTAAAGATAAAAGAAGATGGAATTTATGTAGATGGGACATTAGGTGGAGCAGGACATAGTAAAGAAATTCTAAAAAGATTATCATCAAAAGGAATGTTAATAGGAATAGACAGAGATGAAGAAGCACTAAAAGCAGCAAAAGAGAACTTAAAACAATACTCAAATGTAAAATATGTACATGGAAATCATGATGAAATTGAAGAAATTTTAAAAAAATTAAATATAGAAAAAGTAGATGGAATATTACTTGATTTAGGAGTATCATCATATCAATTAGATGAAAGAAATAGAGGATTTAGCTATTTAGGAAATAATGAATTAGATATGAGGATGGATAAAACTCAAAGTTTAACAGCGAAAAAAGTCGTAAATACATATTCTGAGGAAGAATTAGCAAATATAATATACGAATATGGCGAAGAAAGGTTTTCAAGACAAATTGCTAAAAATATATGTATTGCAAGAAAGGAAAAAGAAATTGAGACAACAGAAGAATTAGTTAAAATAATAGAAAAATCAATGCCTGCATTTGCAAAAAAAGAAGGACATCCAGCAAAAAGAACATTTCAAGCAATAAGAATAGAAGTAAATAATGAAATAAAACCATTATATAATACAGCAAGAAAATGTATAGAATTATTAAAAAATGAAGGAAGATTATGTATAATAACATTCCATTCATTAGAAGATAGGGCAGTAAAAAATGCTTATGTTGATGCACAAGGAAAGTGCACATGTCCTAAAGATTTACCATATTGTGTATGTGGTGCAAAATCAGAAGGAAAAATAATAAATAAAAAACCAATAATAGCAACAGAAGAAGAACAAGAAGAAAACTCGAGATCAAAAAGCGCAAAATTAAGAATTTTTGAAAAAATAATTAAATAAAGCGTAAGAAAAGAACAAAGTACAAAGGAAGGAGGTAAGTAACATGTCAAGAAGTTCATATCAATATGAAACAAGTCCTAGAAAATATGAGCCAGATTATGATATACCAAGAAAAAGAACACAACAAACAAGAAGAAAAAACAGTACTAAAAAAACAACAGCAAAAAAACAAACAATAAAAACAAATTATCAAATAAAAAAAGAAAAGAAAAAAATAGAAATGTTGAATCATGTTAAACAAATTTTGATTGTAATTGGTATATTTATCATGTTACTTATAGTAAGTTTTAGAGAAATTTCTATAATGGAAATGTTCAATAATAAGAAAAAAATGGAAAATGAACTTGCATTAATTCAAAAAGAGAATGGTCAAGTTGAAAAAGATATAAAGGCACAAGAAAGTAAACTTGATTGGAACATGATAAAACAAAAAGCAACAGAAGAATTAGGTATGCAAGAAGCAAATAAGATTGCTATAGAACTTGATAAATCAGATAATGTTGAAAAAGAAGTAACATTAATTAAAGCTGATAATACAAGTTTTCTTGAAAAATTAATAGAAAAGTTTATAATAAAATAAAACAGATTAATTTTATAATATTAATAAATTCTTATTGATATTATAAAGCTAATCTGTTTTTTTATATAGTAGGAAAGTTCTCCTTGCAGGAGGACTTTCTGTACTAGATAAATATGGCGG
>ENA-OPDH01001495-OPDH01001495.1-human-gut-metagenome-genome-assembly--contig:-NODE-1495-length-16872-cov-3.364869_pt1 | contig 16872 bp, 10 predicted proteins | sample MGYA00241260_ERZ501500 | MGnify/ENA primary metagenome ERZ501500 (study PRJEB25962, sample SAMEA2042519) | human gut metagenome | biome: human gut; feature: human-associated habitat; material: faeces...
TCAGGACAAAGCCCGAGCAGTCCGCACCCTTTGTCAGGCTCGTGCCGCCCCAGACGTAAGGGTTTCCAAGAAACTGCTTCGCGTAGTTGACGAGATCGACCCGGATGTCAGAAACGCCCTGACCGTATTTCAATTCTGTCAGGCTGACCGCTTTTTCCAGCTTCTTTGCGATATCCACATAATCTGCGGAAACATATGCTGCTTCATCATCCAGCATGATCTTAACCCAATCGTCCTGAATGTCCACAACCTCAAGCTCTTCTCCCTCCGCTACCAGTGTAATGACCGGCGCATCCAGACTTCCCTCTTCCCGCACGCGTAAGCCTCCGGAATTGCAGACCGCCATGTTCGTCGCCTCTTTGTCCGCAAGATTTCTTGCTTTCTCTCCGGTCACCATATAGTCCGCCCTGACATACCCCGTCACTTTACCGGATTTGATCTTATACCAGCCATTTTCTTCGGAAAGCACGTCCGCGCCGCCGTTTTTTGGAAGCTTACCCACCAGCTCTCCGTTTTCAGACGGATCTTTACGGATATTCAGATAGTCATTGACCCTCGCAACGCCAAGATTTTCATAGCCGTAAATCTTTTTGCGCGTCTCTTTGGCATTCTGCGCCGCCTCAAGGCACGCTTCCGGATCCATGGATTCCTCCAGAAGCCCGCCGACGCCCATAGACTGCCCTGCGGAGTGAACGTTGCTCCCCGTAAAACCTGCATTCACTGTCATCCCTGCAGACAATACACAGAGCACAACAGTCAGTCCAAGTTTTTTCCAAATCTGCATTCAAATCCTCCTTCGTATTCTGACGGCGCAGGTGCAAAAACGTCTGCATCTGCGCGCCGACACTACTGCCCGGCAGCGCCAGGCGTGCTGCTCTAGCTTTACCGCGCGCCCGCTACGATATCCCTCTGCAGCTGCTCCTTTAATTCCTCCACGTCAGCAAATTTTTGTTCCGGGCGCTCAAAGGTCAACAGGCGCACCGTGATAAAGCTGTCGTAAATATCCTCTGAAAAATCATAGATATAGGTTTCCACGCTCATCGGCGGGTGGTCGCCATGCTCCACGGTCGGTTTGACGCCGACATTGGTCAGCCCTTTAAAAACACCACTGCTGCATTCCACCTCCGAGCGGTACACGCCGTTTGGCGGCAAAAGCTTGTCTGCAGGAGGCATCAGGTTGACGGTAGGAAATCCTATTGTACGTCCTAACTGTCTGCCGTGCACAACCGTTCCCATCACCGCATAGGGCGCGCCGAGCAGTCTTGCTGCCTCCTGCATCTTTCCTGCTTCCACTGCCTGACGGACACGGGTTGAACTGATTTCTTCCCCGTCCTCAAGCACCTTGTCGATGATCTTTACCTCGTAGCCGTACGCTTCTGCGCGCGCCTTTAACAGCTTGCAGTCCCCTAATCCCCGGTCGCCAAAGGACAAATCGGTTCCCGCAGCCACGAGCTTGGCCCTGATCTGTTCCTGCACGATCACACGCAAAAAATCCTCCGGAGAAATCGCCGCAGTCTGAAAAGTCAGAGGAAACTCGATCAGCACATCGATTCCGATCTGTCGAAACAGCCGTCTTTTTTCTTCCCGCGTCGTCAGCCCTTTGACTGCTTTTCCGGAAAAAAGAACAGCCGGAGGAGGATCAAATGTAAATACGACCGCCTGCAGTCCGCGCTTTTTCGCTTCCAGTATTTCGGAAAGCAGCGCCTTGTGCCCGCGGTGCATCCCGTCGAATTTGCCAATTGCCACTGCGGACGCCCCCTGCAGCAAAAAATCTGTCGTTCCGGAAATGATCTGCATTTCTTCCTATTGTTCCTTTCCCAAAAACATTTTCACGGGCTTTAAGCGCTTTTCTTCCTGCTTCCAGGCATAAATCCCCGTAAACTGCCCGTCTGTATCATAAATGCGCAGCTGCTGTTCGGGTACAAACGTACCTCTTTCACATGCTGCCGCCGTTTTTTCTTTCGTATAAGGTATCACCAAATCTGCATAAAGCCAGTTGCCGTTTTCTAAAAGCTTCTGTCCGTCCCCCTGCACCTGATATGCATCCAGCTGTTCAAACACGCTCTCCACCGGAAGAAGCTTTTCTTCCAGGCTGCCTTCTTTTGCAAACGCTTCCAGCTCGGAAAGCCGATAGGCATCCTCAGCTTTGAAATTGCCGGAGCGTGTCCGTTCCAGCCGCTCCATCGCTCCGCCGCAGCCCAGATTCTGTCCGATATCGTGACAGAGCGTCCGAATATAAGTGCCGCGGGAGCACGCCACGCGCATCGTCACGCGAGGCAATGAAATGTCCTCGATTTCGATCGAATGGATCGTAATCCGCCTGCTCTTTCTCTCTACAACCTGTCCTTTTCTGGCGAGGTCACACAGCTTCTGACCATTGACCTTTAACGCCGAATACATCGGTGGAATCTGGTCATACGGACCGACAAACGAAAGGATCGCGCTGCGCACATCCTCCTCGCCTGCATTTACTTCCTTTTCTGCCAGAATCTGTCCCGTCGTATCCTGTGTGTCCGTCTCCACGCCGAGCAGCAGAACCGCCCGGTATTCTTTATCTTTGTCTGTTAAAAGGTCGCACAGCTTCGTCGCATTTCCCAGACAGACGGGCAGTACCCCGGACGCTTCCGGGTCCAGGGTACCTGTATGGCCGATTTTTTTCTGTTTGCAGATGCCGCGCAGCTTCGCAACCACATCGTGGGAGGTAAAGCCCGGCTCTTTGTATACATTGAGAATTCCGTTCATGTATTCTCCTTTGTTATTCTGCTTTTATCAGCTGCTTTTCAATCTGCTCCGACAGATTGTTGACGCAGTCATGCACGGTTCCCTGCATGGTGCATCCTGCTGCCCTGACATGGCCGCCGCCCCCGAAATAGGACGCGATCGCCGCCACGTCCACCTTTCCGTTCGAGCGGAGGCTGACTTTATATTCGAGTGTCTTCGTCTGATACAAAAAGATCGCACACTCCACGCCTTTCGTGATGCGCAGCTGGCTCACAATACCATCCAGATCCTTGGGCACAACCTTGTAAAACTCCATCGTCTTTAAATCGATGGAACTGAAAATACACCTGCCGTCCATAAACCGGATGCTCTCCAAAAGTGCGCGCCCCAGCACCTGATTCTGCACATAGGTCTTTTCAAAAAACGTCTCATCGATCAGCTTTGAAAAATCGAATCCGTATGCCAGCAGCTTTGCAGCGATACGCAATGTATCCGGCGTCGTATTCGAATACTGGAATACACCGGTGTCATGCACGATGCCAAGATACAGTGCCTTTGCAATCTCTGCATCCATATACTTTTCCTCCAGAAGCTCATAGACGAGCTCGGAGGCGGAGCTTGCATCCGGTTTGCAGTAATTAACATCGCCACAGCCGGACGCATTGCTGATATGATGATCCACATTGATCGTCTTTTTCGCGGTCCGGAAATACTTTTCCGCATCCCCGAGCCGTTCCTTTGAGGTATCCAGAACGATGAAAACGTCATAGACGCAATCCTTGCTGCAGTCTGTACGGACATCTTCGATTCCATGAATGCAGTCAAAAATATCTGCAGGCTTTTCCAGATACACATCAATCTGTGCATCCGGCAGCGCTTTTTTCAGATACAGGTACATGCCCATACAGGAGCCGACACAGTCACCGTCCGGACGTACATGTCCGCCGATGGCGATTGTATCCCTGCTTCCCAGCTCTTCCAGGATTTTACGCATCCTCTTCCTCTCCTTTTTTGGCGCGCTGGTCTGCCATTACCATGTCGATCTTATGCGACATGTTGACACCATACGCAATGGACTGATCCATAATAAAATGAATCTCGGGTGTATTGCGCAGATTGATTTCCTTTGCAAGACGTCCGCGGATAAAACCCTCTGCGCTCTTTAATCCCTCCAGCGTTGCGGCAGCCTCTTCCTCGCTGCCCAGAACGCTGATATATGCACGGCAGGTTTTTAAGTCCGGTGCAACCTCGACATCCACGACACTCGTCATGGGCGCAATCCGGGGATCTTTGATTTCTCCCCGGATCACTTCTGCCAGAACACGCTGCACTTCGCCGTTAATCCTGCTGTTTTTTACACTGTTCTTTCTCATGAATGCTCCTATATTGCGGAGAAATCCTGACAGATTCCCCCTTCTGAAAGCCTATCTCGGCACTTCTACCATTATATAGGCTTCTACTACGTCAAACTCCTTCATCTTGTCAAAGCCTTCGAATACAAGGCCGCACTCGAATCCGGCTTTTACTTCCTTCACATCGTCCTTGAAACGTTTTAAGGATGCCAGCGCGCCTTCGTAGATCAGCTCACCTTCTCTGGTAATACGCACCTTACAGCCTCTGGTAAATACGCCGTCCAGGACATAGGAACCGGCGATATTTCCGATTGCGGATGCCTTGAAGATCTGACGTACCTCGGCATGGCCGATGATCTTTTCTTCGTAAACGGGATCCAGCATACCCTTCATGGCAGCTTCCACGTCTTCGATCGCCTGGTAAATAACCTTATACAGACGGATATCTACCCCTTCTGTCTCCGCAGTCGCCTTTGCTGTCGCATCCGGACGCACGTTGAAGCCGATGATGATCGCGTTGGAAGCGCTCGCCAGCGTAACGTCGGACTCGTGGATCGCGCCTACGCCGCCGTGGATACATTTGACAACGATTTCCTCGTTGGAAAGCTTCGTCAGGCTCTGCTTGACTGCTTCCACGCTGCCCTGTACATCCGCTTTAACGATCAGGTTCAATTCCTTTAAATTGCCTTCCTGAATCTGGTTGAACAGATCATCCAGGGACATTCTGGATTTGGTCTCTTCCAGTTTCTTTTCCTTGTTCTGCTCGATAAATGCCTCTGCGTAAGATTTTGCTTCCTTATCGCTTTCATGTGCCAGGAATACGTCGCCTGCTTCCGGCACGTCGGACAGACCGAGGATTTCGACAGGCATGGACGGACCGGCTTCTTTGACACGGCGTCCCTTGTCATCTACCATCGCGCGGACCTTACCGCTCGAAGAACCTGCGGAAACGAAATCGCCGACATGCAGCGTACCCTTCTGAACCAGCACGCTTGCCACAGGGCCGCGTCCCTTATCCAGCTGAGCCTCCAGCACAATGCCTCTCGCCATACGGTTCGGATTTGCCTTTAATTCCATCACCTCAGCAGTCAGAAGGATCATCTCAAGCAGCTGCTGGATCCCTTCGCCGGTCTTTGCGGATACCGGTACAAATACCGTGCTGCCGCCCCAGTCTTCTGCAACCAGTTCGTACTCCGTCAGCTCCTGCTTTACGCGGTCCACGTTTGCATTGGGCTTATCGATCTTGTTGACTGCAACGATAATTTCAATTCCGGCAGCTTTTGCATGGTTGATTGCTTCTACCGTCTGGGGCATTACGCCATCGTCTGCCGCAACAACCAAAACTGCAATATCGGTCGCATTCGCGCCGCGCATACGCATTGCAGTGAACGCTTCATGTCCGGGTGTATCCAGGAAGGTAATCGCCTGACCATTGATCTGTACGGTGTACGCACCGATATGCTGCGTGATGCCTCCTGCCTCGCGGTCTGTTACGTTCGTCTTACGGATCGCATCCAGCAAAGAGGTTTTACCGTGGTCAACGTGACCCATAACACAGATGACAGGCGGTCTGGAAACCATATCCTCGTCTGCTTCCTCATCCTCTTTTAACAGCTCTTCAATGACGTCAACCTTGACTTCCTTCTCGCAGATGATGTCGTAGTCGATTGCGATGTTTTCCGCGTCTTCATAGGAGATTTCCTGGTTCACAGTTACAATCTTGCCCTCCAGGAACAGCTTCTTGATGATGGCTGCAGGCTGCATCTTCATCTTTTCCGCCAGCTCTTTGATCGTAATGTTGTCGCCGACGGTGATTACCTTGATGGTCTCTTCCGGTTCAACCGGCTTGGGTTCGGGCTTGATAAAGCGGCCTGCCTTCTTTGCATTTTTCAGTGCTGCTGCGCCGTCTTCTTCGTAAATCGCGTCTCTTCTCGATTTCTTGTCGCGCTCCTGCTGGTTAAGACGGCGATCGTCTCTGCGCTTTTCCGTATCCTTTGCCGGAGCTTCTGCTGCAAAGCCTTTACCTGCTGCCGGCTTGCGGAATCGATTGTCCTGCCGTCCATCGCCGTTCTGAGGGCGTCCGCCATTTGAACCAGGACGGTTATTGCCCGCACCAGGGCGGCCACCGCCTGCAGGGCGATTATAGCCCTGATTATCTCTTGCACCGCCGTTATTACCCGGACGGTTCTGGTCTCTTCTTGCTCCATAACCGGATGTCCTTTCCTGACCCTGACCATCTCTGCGGCCGGACTGGTTTCTGTCACCGTTTCTGTTATCACGGTTGTAACCGGGTCTGTCACCGTTTCTGTTGTCACGGTTGTAGCCAGGTCTGTCTCCATTTCTGTTGTCGCGGTTGTAGCCAGGTCTGTCTCCGTTTCTGTTGTCACGGTTGTAACCGGGTCTGTCTCCGTTTCTGTTTCCGGAATTTCTGTTATCGGAACGATCTGTTCTTTCGGTGCGGTCTGTTCTTTCAGTGCGGTTGTCGCGCTGCTCGGTTCTCTGAGGGCGCTCCATGCTCTTCTCCAGACGTTCCTTTGCCGCAGCCTCTTCTTTTTTCTGTGCTTCGATTTCAGCTGCCTTTGCTGCACGTTCTGCTTCTGCTGCAGCCTTTGCTGCCGCTTCCTTGGCCGCACGCTCTCTGCTCAAAAGCTTCTCATCCGGCATAACAGGCTGGGAAGGCTTGGTCAGGGGCTTGATCAGCGGTCTGCTTTCCATACGCATGCCGTTGTTGTTTCTGTTGCCCTGACGGTTCTGGCTTCCTCTGTTTCCATCATTTCTGCGCCCGTCATTTTTTGCACCGTTTCCATTATTATTTCTTCTGTCATTGTTTCCGGAATTGCCGTTCTTCATCCGGCTATTCTGGGGATTGTTCACTACAATGATCGTCTTTGCTTTTTTATGTGCCTTTGCCTGACTGTCCTGTCCTGCAACTTCTTTGTTCATATCCTGTTTATCCGTTGTCTGTTCCTCCCGGCCCTCAGCCTGTACTGCCGCAGTCTGCGTCGTCTTTTCTGCCGTTTCCGCTTTCTCCACCTGCGCCTTCCTTTCTGTCTGCGCTGCCTGCCCTATCCTGCTGCTGTCCTTTTGATCGGACGGCTCCTTATTTGCAGCTGCGAACTTCTTTTTTACCCATTCTACCGCATCGCCCTCGATTGAGCTCTGCGCTGCCTTAACGTCCACGCCCTTTTCCTGTAAAAAGGTAATGACGTCTTTGCTCTTTATTTCAAGCTCCTTTGCGAGCTCGTGCACCTTTATTTTTGCCATTCATTTCCCTCCGTCTCCTTCATTTCCGTTTCCAGATACCGGTTTAAGGTTTTGGCAAACCCGGCGTCTGTTACCGCCAGGGATGCACGCATTTCTTTTCCCATCGCATGTCCCAGCTCTTCCTTCGTCCCGTATTCATAATACGGTACATGATAAAAGCTGCACATGTCCCGGAAATTTTTCTTTGTATTCGCTGAAGCGTCTGTGCCGACGATCACCAGCGCTGCGGTTTTGTTCTTGACAGATTTTTCTGTCATGAACTCCCCGCTTGCCGTCCGTCCTGCTCTCGTCGCAAGCCCCAGCAGGGAAAATACCTTATTCGGTTTCACTCTCACCAAACTCCTTTTCCAGGCTGTCGTAAACCTCATCCGGAATACTCATCTGGAAGGAACGCTCCAGTCCGCGGTTCTTTCTCGCCTTTTTCAGGCAGTCCAGACTTTTGCACAGATAGGCGCCGCGTCCGTTCTTCCTTCCCGTCGCATCCAGCACGATCGGTCCCTCCGGCGTCTTGAGCACGCGCATCATTTCGCGCTTGTTTTTCATTTCGCCGCAGCCCACGCACTGTCTCATGGGGATCTTTTTATTCATCGCTGCCCTCGCCGTCTTCCTCGGCTGCTGCAGGCTCCTGTGTATCTTCCAGTGCTTCCTCAGCGCCTTCTTCGTAATCGTCCTCGTACTCTTCTTCCTCGTCGTCATATCCGTCATCCAGATAATCCTCGTAACGGAAGCCAGGAGCATCCTTTGCCTGTGTCTCGCTCTTGATATCGATCTTGTAGCCGGTCAGACGCGCTGCCAGACGTGCGTTCTGTCCTTCTTTGCCGATCGCCAGGGACAGCTGATAATCCGGTACGACTACCTTTGCGGTGCGCTCGTCGGGATCTGCAAATACTGCAACGATCTTTGCAGGGGACAGCGCGTTCTGGATCAGGTTGCCGGGGTTTTCATCCCAGTTTACGATATCGATCTTTTCGCCGCGCAGCTCATCTACGATCGCATTGACACGGGAACCGTTCATACCGACACAGGCGCCGACTGCGTCTACGTTCGGATTGTTCGACCATACTGCGATCTTGGTACGGCTGCCAGCCTCACGGGCGATGCTCTTGATCTCTACAACGCCGTCGCGGATTTCTGTTACTTCTTCTTCAAACAGACGTTTTACAAGCTCCGGATGGGTACGGCTGACTAAAATACGAGGTCCCTTGGGAGTGTTCTTTACTTCAAGAATATAAACCTTAATTCTCTCGGTCGGCTTGAACACTTCGCCCTTTACCTGCTCACTCTCGTTTAAGATTGCGTCCGCCTTGCCCAGGTTGATGCTGATGTTACGGCCCAGATAACGCTGTACAACGCCGGTTACGACGTCTTTTTCCTTTTCGAAATACTGATTGTATACAACGCTTCTCTCTTCTTCCCGGATCTTCTGCAGAATGACATTTTTCGCATTCTGTGTTGCAATACGGCCGAATTCTTTAGACTTAATCTCCACATGGATTATGTCTCCAACCTGCGCTCTGTGGGAAATCTGCTTTGCATCCTCCAGAGCGATCTGCAGGCATTCATCCTCCACGTCGTCCTGTGTCGGAACAACCTCTTTCTCCGCATAGCAGAGAAAATCACAGGTATCCCGGTCGATTTCCACCTTTACATTATCCGCTTTGCCGAAATGCTGTTTGCAGGCTGTGAGCAGAGAGTTTTCGATCGCTTCGAACAGAGTCTCTTTGCTGATCTCTTTCTCTTTCTCCAGTACATCCAACGCTTCCTTTAATTCCTTATTCATTTCATCCTCCATTCCGCTGCTTTGTCGTCTGTTTAAAAATCCAGCGCCAGACGGATCAGTGCAATCTCTTTTCTGGCAAATGTCATTTCCTTTTCTGCTGTATCAATCGTAATGCTGTCCGCATCGTAGCTTTTTAATACGCCTGTAAATTCCCGGCATTTATCCACCGGCTTATACAATCTGATTTCCACTTCTTCGCCCAGGCTCTTTTCCAGATGCTTATCCTTTTTCAGCGTCCTGCCCAGCCCCGGTGAGCTCACTTCCAAAATATAGGCGTCCTCGATAAAATCGGCTTCATCCAGTTTGTCGGACAACGCGCGGCTTACTGCCTCGCAGTCACCGATGTTGACGCCGTCCGGTTTGTCGATGTAGGCACGCAGATACCAGTCGCTGCCTTCTTTCACATACTCCACGTCGTAGATTTCCACGCCGTTTTCCTCCGCGATCGGAAGCAGAATTTCTTCCGTCTTCGCTTCGTATGTTTCTCTTTTTGACATTCCTTCACCTTCCTTATTCAGTTGTCTGTGTCATACCAGCGCGAGATTCGCTTCGCGGAGCTCGCGCTGATTAGCGGTCGTCAAATATCCATTCGTGCAAGCACGATGGATATTTTCCTCGTCGCGATAACAAACAAGAGTGGGTTTTTGCCCACTCTTGCTCCAGTAACGTGTATCATCCTCTTTACTCTAACATGTTCCAGACTGGAATGCAAGGGGTTCCGGCAAAAATGTTGCAGTTCACCCACTCATAGATGTTTGTGCAAGCACAAATCTATGCACAGGAATTTTCGAGGGAACCGTAACACAAAAACCGGAATTCTTTACGAATTCCGGTTCTCGAAAACAGCTAGTAGGGGAATCGAACCCCTGTTTTCGCCGTGAGAGGGCGACGTCTTAACCGCTTGACCAACTAGCCATTCTTTTGTGTCACTTAACTGACGCTTGATTACTATACAATACTTTTTCCCAAAATGCAAGTGTTTTTTGCAAATTTTATAAATTTGCTGGTAGATAGTAACAGTTTTTGCTGCAGCCGCTCAAAAACAACTCCTGCTTCATCCGTTTTTGATAGGTTACCCGGTCTTTGGAGGCATCCAGGATCTCCAACGCACGCTTCATCGCCCGGATGTCTTCCACCATCCGGTCCGGGTGGTTTCCTCTGCCTACAATTTTCAGATGGGTAATTCCCGCCTGACTCAGATCATAGAGCGCACACAGCCCACAGCCACTTTCGCCCAGGATTGGAGCATCGAAATCTGATTCCGGTGAATCCCATGTGCCGCCGCACTGTCTGGCCTCTGAGGTATATTCCCTTGAAGACGCGGTACCGTCCCATTCTTTGTGATCGATAAGGATGCTGTCCTTCCACTGGCTCTTCCCTACACCGACCCGATACGGCACGCGGCACAAATATCCCATCTCGTCACAGTGCAGGGAATTGCAGAATGCCCCGGAAAACTGACACAGCTCATTTAATGCAAACGCTTCATATTTCATGTTTTCCAATCCGGGACTTCTTTTGGCACATGCCTGCGCCACAACCGCCATATCCTTCGGTCGCATCTTCCTTGGAAAGATGATTCTGCTGATTTCCATCTGCTCAAACAATCCTGTCATCGCGCTGTTGATTTCTCCAACCTCGCCGCTTAACGAAATCCGACAGCCGATCTTTTGCTGCCGAAGATATAAAATCAGCGCCGGGTCTGCGATAATATAATCCTCAAAACCAATTTTCATACATTTTTGAATTATCTCTGCAATTTCCGGATACTGCTGTGGAAGATAGTACAGCGAATTAAACGTCAGCTGCACGGGCTTTTGATACGCCCGCACCATCGCCGCCAGAATTTCCAGCTCCGAAAATGCACCCAGCTGCACGCTGCAGCATCGCACCTCCCTGCGGTTTAAGGACAGAACCGTCCCGTACTTTCTGTCCCATGCATAGGGAATGTAACCGCAGAAGCATTCGTCCGCTCCCGCTTCGATATATCGGATATAATCGTCAACCGAGCCAAGCCCCGCTGTAAGTTCCATGTGTGACCTCCATGCCGCGCATTGCGCTCAAAGCAGATTCAGCACCGCGCGGTCAGGCTGCACCCCCTGTTCTTCTTTCCTAAACGCTGCGTTTTCCACACTGCCCGTCTCCAGCGCCCGCAAAACCGTCTGATCCAGCGCAAACAACGAATTGTAGCTTCCTGTCATATGCAGATGCTCCGGGTATAAAAACGCTTGCATCTGACAATATCCGGGACATTCCGTCTGTAGATACTGCCGTCCCCTGTTGTGCTCTCTGTACTGCGCATAAAGGGTACAGTATTGCGATGTGTTCGTTTGATAAAACGGAAGATGCAGGCTGTTTTTTCCTTCCGGGAATCTTTGCGGATACCCACAGCTTTCCCATTCATAGCGCACAAATCCAAGGCTTTTTTCCAGTGCCTTTTGATAAAAATCTGCATTCAGGCTGTTCTCTGCCAAAAGTCCGGTGTCCTTGTCCGGCAGGCGGCTTTTTAAATAGGAAAGCCGCGGATCTTTTTTCCGTTTATTGAGAAGTGTTCCCATGCACAGCTCAAACTGCTCCGGATATCTGCCTACAAGCTGCGCTATCCCCCAGTCATTGACGACGATCTCGATCGATCCGTTTTTCTGACACCAGCTTCGCAGGCTTTCCAGAAGCTGTTCCGCTTCCTTTAAACTAACCTCCGGCTGGCATGCAAACGAAACTGTCACGCCAAGCCTCTCGCTCCACGCCTTTTCGAGCAGGGCAAACAGTATTTCTTTCTTTGGAAAGAGCAGACGGCAGAATTGATTTCCAAGGTAAATCCGATCCGGCAGGCGTTTTGCGTAAAACGCGCTGTCAACGTTGTTTTCCTTCCAGTAATCTGCCATAAAATCCGATAGGCTTTCTTTTAAATATGTTTCATACCATTCCGGTCTGTCCAGCTCCAGCGCGTAAGACGGATACGGACGCAAAACCGCCTCCCAGTCCGTCTGCGCAAACCATTTTCGTTTCTGCTCTTCCAGGCTGTCGGCAAAGCAATCCTCTAATTCCACCGGATAACCAACCGTTGCCTCTGCAAGCCCAGCGTCATCCTCTTCCAGCTTCAGATGGATGTAGCGGGTATATTGCAAAAGAAGCTTCTGCACAGCAATCCGAAACTCCGGCGAAGTTACGCAGACCCGATAAAGCTGATAAAAGGAGGCAGCGCACAGCTTCTCCCTGTGCCCTGGCTGTGACAAAGCGGGTGCTTTTTCCAGCCCATACTCTGTCAGCACAAGTTCCTGCCAGTGTGCCTGCTCCAGATCGTAAAAGCACACCTTGCAAAACGGTGTCACTATGCAGTGCTGCGGCGGTGCGGCATCTCGCAAAACCTGGTGCTGTGCCGGCACAGCATCTGTCAAAAGCTGCCTTGCCGCCTTTTTTTCCAGTCGAAACTCAAATCCGTTTTCCGAAATCCCGACCACCTGAATTTCCCGCTCCCCAAGCTGTGCAGTCAGCAGCCCGGACGGGATTCCTCTGATATATTCTTCCATTTTCATTCTTCCAGCTTCCGTCAGCCAACCATAAAATCAAACAGACTGATCTGGTTGGACTCCGGCAGATCCCCAAGAATGCCCAGCGTATCCAGAAGCTCCACAATCGTCTTGCTCGCCTTGGAACGTTCCCGGAAATCATCCTTACTCAAAAACGGACCTTTTTTCGCTGCTTCCACGATGGCGTCCGCCGCCTTTTCGCCCAGACCGTCAATGCTGTTTAGCGACGGCATGATTTTGCCGTCCATAATCTGGAAATTGCGGGAATGTGCTTTAAACAAATCGATGGGCAAAAATTCAAAGCCGCGCGCATACATTTCCTGCACGAGCTTCATATCCTTTAACGACGCCTGCTCTTTCTGGGAAAGGCTGTCCGAACGCTTCTTGTAATCCGCCATGACCGCTTCCAGATGCTGTTGTCCCTGACACATGATTTCATAGGAAAAGGCGGATGCACGAATCGAAAAATACGCCGCATAATAAGCCAGCGGATAATTTACCTTACAGTAAGCGATTCGCCACGCCATCATAACGTAAGCCGCCGCATGGGCTTTCGGGAACATGTACTTGATCTTTTTACACGACCAGATATACCAGTCCGGCACACCGACCGCCTTCATCGCTTCTTCCATTTCCGGCTTTAAGCCTTTCCCCTTCCGCACACTCTCCATCGTCGTGAAGGAAAGGCTCGGGTCCATGCCCATGTTGATCAGATAAATCATGATATCGTCTCGACAACAGATCGCCGTGGAAATCGTCGCCTTGCCTTCCTGAATCAGCGTCTGTGCGTTGCCCAGCCACACATCCGTACCATGTCCTAATCCGGCGATTCGAATCAGGTCGGAAAAGCACTGCGGCTTGGTGTCCAGAAGCATCTGGATAACGAAATCTGTACCAAACTCCGGGATGCCCAGAGAACCAACCGGGCAGCCGTCAATCTGATCGGGTGTGATTCCGAGCGCCGACGTATTCTGAAACAGGCTCATAACCTGCGGATCGTCCAGCGGGATCTTCGTCGGATCAACCCCCGTCAGATCCTGCAGCATACGAATCATCGTCGGATCATCGTGTCCAAGGATATCGAGCTTCAGCAGGTTGTGGTCGATGGAATGGTAATCGAAATGGGTCGTTACCGTATCTGTTGTCATATCGTTTGCAGGATGCTGCACCGGCGTAAAGGAGTTGATGTCCTCTCCCACCGGCAAAACGACGATACCGCCGGGATGCTGTCCCGTGCTTCGGCGCACGCCCGTACAGCCCTGTACAATCCGGTTGATTTCGCAGTTTCGTTTCTTGCTTCCGCGTTCTTCAAAATAATTTTTCACATAACCGAACGCCGTCTTATCTGCCAGTGTGCCGATCGTACCGGCACGGAACGTCTGTCCTGCGCCGAAAATAACTTCCGTATATTTATGCGCCTTACTTTGATATTCCCCGGAAAAGTTCAAGTCGATATCCGGCTCCTTATCCCCCTTAAATCCAAGGAACGTTTCAAACGGAATATCGAAACCGTCCTTAATCAGAGGCTCTCCGCAGACCGGGCACATTTTATCCGGCATATCGCAGCCGCCGTTTCCGGCAAAGGCTTTGACCTCCGGGGAATCAAAATCGTAATAATGGCATTTCGGGCACCGATAATGGGCACTCAGGGAATTTACCTCCGTAATCCCCGCCATGAACGCCACCAGTGAAGAACCGACAGAACCTCTGGAGCCAACCAGATAGCCGTCCTCCACCGATTTCCAAACCAGCTTCTGCGCAATGATATACATTACGGCGAATCCGTTTTTGATAATAGAGTTCAGCTCCTTTTCCAGACGGTCCACAACGATCTGCGGCAGCTCTTCCCCATAAAGCTCATGTGCCTTGCGGTAACAGATTTCCGTCAATGTTTTATCGCTGTCTGGAATAACCGGCGGACACTTATCCGGGCGCACCGGAGAAATCGTCTCTATCTGATCCGCAATCCGATTGGTATTGGTAATGACAACCTCCTCTGCCTTTTCACTGCCGAGATACTGAAACTCCTCCAGCATTTCTTCCGTCGTGCGCAGATATAGCGGTGCCTGGTCGTCCGCATCCTTAAAGCCCTTTCCCGCCATGATAATCCGACGGTATACCTCGTCTGCGGGATCCAGAAAATGCACGTCGCAGGTTGCTACAACCGGTTTATTGAACTGCTCGCCCAGCCTGACGATTTTTCGGTTCATGTTCTGAATGTCCTCCACCGAGTTGACATTTTCAATCTTGTCGGAATGGATCATGAACATGTTGTTGCCGGTCGGCTGGATTTCCAGATAATCATAGAATTTCACGATCCGCGCAATTTCCGCATCCGACTTTTCATCCAGCAGGGCACGGTACAACTCGCCTGCCTCACACGCACTGCCCAGAATCAGTCCCTCCCGGTACTTCATCAGCAGGCTCTTCGGAATTCGCGGTGTCTTATGAAAGTAAGTCAGATGAGACTCCGATACCAGACGGTACAGATTTACCCGCCCCACATCGTTTTTCGCAAGGATAATCGCATGGTAGGAAAACAGTCTCTTTACAATATCCGGGCTGGAATCTCCCAAATGGTTCACATCCGCAAGGGTGTGACAGTTGCGCTGCTCCAGAAGCGGAATAAATTTTACGAAAATTTCCGCCGTTGCTTCCGCATCGTCCACTGCGCGGTGATGATTTTCCAGGGAAACACCCATCGTTTTTGCGACCGCATCCAGTGTATGCTTCGCCTGATGCGGCAAAAGCACGCGCGCAATGCCGACTGTATCCACATAGGTAGGATGCAGCTCGATATTTAACTGCGCCGCATTTTCCATAATAAAGCTCATATCGAAATTCGCATTGTGGGCGACAAAAATCGTACCCTCGCAGAATTTCAAGAACTCCGGCAGCACTTCTTCAATCCCCGGCGCATCCATGACCATTTCATCGTTAATACTTGTCAGCTGCTCAATTCGAAACGGAATCGGCACACGTGGATTGACAAAGGTGGAAAACCTGTCCACAATCTTTCCTTCCACCACCTTGACCGCACCGATCTCGATAATCCGGTTTTTAACCGGCGAAAAGCCGGTTGTCTCGATATCAAATACCACATAGGAATCCCGTAATACCTGACCCTTATCTCCGGTTACGATTTCCTTCAAATCATCCACCAGATACGCTTCACATCCATAAATTACTTTAAAGAAATCATTTCTGTCCGGATTTTCGTCTCCTGCAGCCTTACGCTTTTCTTTCTCCGCTTTCCAGAGGTCATCCAACAGATGGTTTGCATCCGGAAATGACTGTACGACGCCGTGATCCGTGATTGCGATCGCCGGATGTCCCCACTGATACGCCCTCTTGACAATATCCTTTACCTCGGATACACCGTCCATATCGCTCATTTTTGTGTGGCAGTGCAGTTCCACACGCTTGCGCACGGAATGATCCATTCTCGACGTGGTAAAATCCGAAATCTTTTTTACCCCGACAATCGAACCGACCGTCAGCTCGCCGTCAAACTTGTCCACCATCGTCAGACCCTTGATTTTGACAAAAGCGCCGGGCTTGATCCCCTCTTTTACCTCTGCCAGCTGTTCATTTAAGGTAAAAATTTTGATGGTCATCGTATCAGTAAAATCCGTCACGTCAAAAATCAGGATTGTCCGCTCGTTGCGAATTTCACGCTGATCCATTGCGATGATTTTGCCGCGGATAACAACCTCTCCCATCTCACCGATGATCTCCTCGATCGGGATTGCTTCTTCGTCAAAATCCCGTCCGTAAAGCACATCCGGATTGTCACTTTTTTTGATGCCGCGGCGATAATCGCCACGCCCCTCCCGGTTGAATTTGCCTTTGCCGTATTTGCTCTGTCCGCCCGCATTTCTGCCGCCAGCCGATGCGGTACCGTTCGTGCCTGCCGCAAAAGCTGCCGTCTGTCCCATTGCCGGAGCACTCTGCCCTGCTGCCGGTGCATCCGGGCGCATCCGATTCGCTGCTGCCGCTGCCTCCGCAGGAACCATCGTTCCGCCCTCAAACGGAGCTTCCTGCGCAGCTGCGCCCATGGACGCAAGGTATGCTTCATAGCCGGCATCCATACCGCCAGCCTGCATACTGCTTTCTGCCCTGTCACCCGGCATCGCACCATTTTGCCCTGCGATCCCCGCTGCACCATACTGCGCCACGCTTCCGTCTGCGTTCTGTGCAGCATTGCATGCGGAAGCGTGGCGCA
>ENA-OPDH01001498-OPDH01001498.1-human-gut-metagenome-genome-assembly--contig:-NODE-1498-length-16840-cov-2.550372_pt1 | contig 16840 bp, 13 predicted proteins | sample MGYA00241260_ERZ501500 | MGnify/ENA primary metagenome ERZ501500 (study PRJEB25962, sample SAMEA2042519) | human gut metagenome | biome: human gut; feature: human-associated habitat; material: faeces...
AAGGTAAGGTCGACCCGCTCAGCGGCTTGAAAGAGAACGTTATCATCGGTAAGCTCATCCCAGCCGGAACCGGTATCATCGAGTATATCGAGCCGGAGAAGGAAGAGGAACCGGAAGAATCGATTGTGGAAGCAGAGGGCAGCGATGCCATCGTAGAAGCTCCTGAAGAACCGCAGGAGGAAGCGGCAGCTTTCTAAAATCAGATAAAATTTTTTAAAAGCACATCGGAAGATTCCGGTGTGCTTTTTTTGATCGAAAACAAAAGAATCATTTCACAAAAGCAGTTGTCTAAATTTGGTCATTTGTCGAATTGATAAATAGCTGCAATATGCTACAATAATAGCAACACTCGGAATCAACTTCAAAGGAGGAACGACCATGAAAAAAAGGATATGTGCATGTTTGCTTGCAGCTGTTATGACAGCAATTTTAAGTATCAGCAGCTTTGCTACCCCAATCGACATAGGACCTAGGATGAGCCTTTCTTCCACCGTGCAGGAAAAGAAGGGGATAAAGGGTAAAAACCTGACTGCCAAGCAGCTTGAGGAATTGAAGAAGGAGGAGAGTACCCTTTTCGATTACCCGGAGGTGAGCACTTCCTATATTGATAAAAAGAAGATGGTGCTTGAGTTGGATGTAGTGGGACAGGCATCGGCAAAACTGAAGAAAAAGCTGCAAGGTATTCAGAACAAGTACGGTGTCGATTCCAAAATCACCATCGTCGAGGAGTATGAGTGGGTCGATTTGCCGCTGGCAGAGGAGCCGACAGAACCCTCTGCTCAGGACCCGGAGCAGATAAAAAAACAGGAAGAACTGAAAAAGTGGTATCAAGGGTTGACCGAAGAGCAACTCTCATTTGTCCGCTCAGCCATTCAGGAGGAAGAATATAAGCGTTTAGGACTTGAGGAAGAGAATCGGGCAAACGAGGTGGACAAGCTTACCGCATATTTGAAAAAGAATCTTTCCAAGACACAGTATACCTATATTTCTGATGAATACACTTCGGTTCGAATTGGAATCCCAAGCAACAAGTACAGAGAGACAATCGAGTCCCTGTATCGAAAGTACAGCAAAACAAATCCGAACAGCGTAACCGTTTTCTACGAACTTTGTCCGCTTTCTTTAAAGGAGCTGGAAAAGGCAATGGAAGAGCTGCAAAAGGACAGTCAACTGAAAAAGATGATGGAAAATAATCTCGGTGCTCTGTTTATCAATCAAAGCTGGATTGATTTGTACTGGACAAACGGTGTTCCAAAAGGCTTTGAGGAGTGGCTGTCCAACAGCCAATATCAAAAGCTGATTTATGTTCGGGAAAACCAGAAACCGCTGCTGTTAGATTCGCCTGGTCTGTAAGGATTCGGTAACAACTGCAAATGAAAGAAAAAGAGGGCAATTTGCCCTCTTTTTTCTGCACAGGAATAAAATGCCTGTCAAGGGAGCATCCTGTAACCGGGAATGTTTCGCTTTGTATAAGGAGAAGGGCATAAAAGAGTGGAAAATTGGCGTAAATGTCGATAGAAAATTTGTTGACAGAATGCGGCTGGAATGATAAAATATTTAATTGGTAGGGCTTGCGCAGGGATAACCTGCACACCAAAAAACAGCCGGTCCTATTAAAAAACAAATCTTTCGATACTTTAGTAAGGAGGTGCAATATGCCAACCTTTAACCAGTTAGTTCGTAAAGGCAGAGAGTCTGTAGAGAAAAAGTCCACAGCGCCAGCTCTTCTGAAAGGATGGAACTCCCTGAAGAGAGAAGCAATCGACCAGAATTCTCCACAGAAACGTGGTGTATGTACTGCAATCAGAACCCAGACACCAAAGAAACCAAACTCCGCGCTGCGTAAAGTAGCAAGAGTACGTCTTTCCAACGGAATCGAAGCAACCGCTTACATTCCAGGTATCGGTCACAACCTTCAGGAGCACTCTGTTGTTCTGATCCGTGGCGGCCGTGTAAAGGACCTCCCTGGTGTTCGTTACCACATCATCCGCGGTACACTCGATACACAGGGTGTAGCCAACAGAATGCAGAGCCGTTCCAAGTACGGCGCAAAACGTCCAAAGAAGAAGTAATAAAACTCCATTTTCATTCGACAATAACCGCTCATGTGGGCTTTTATATAGCTGAAAGCAGGGAGCACCTGCGATTGGCGTCATAGAAGACTTCACATTGGCAAACGGGAGTTTTGTCACTTTCGAGTACCGATGAATTCAGACTGTGAAGGAGGGAAGCGAAGTGCCAAGAAGAGGTCAAATCGCTAAACGTGATGTATTGCCAGATCCAATGTACAATTCCAAGCTGGTAACACGTTTGATCAACAATATCATGTACGACGGTAAGAAGGGTGTTGCCCAGAAGATCGTCTACGGTGCATTCGAAATCGTAAACGAAAAGACAGGCAAAGATGCTCTGGAAGCTTTCAAAGAAGCTCTGGAAAACATCATGCCGGTTCTGGAAGTTAAAGCACGCCGTATCGGTGGTGCTACCTATCAGGTACCAATGGAGGTCCGTCCAGCTAGAAGACAGACCCTGGGTCTGAGATGGCTGACCAACTACTCCAGAGCTCGTTCCGAGAAAACCATGAAAGAGCGTCTGGCTGGCGAAATCATTGATGCAATCAATGGTACCGGCGGCGCTGTTAAGAAACGTGAGGATACTCACAAAATGGCAGAAGCAAACAAAGCTTTCGCACATTACAGATTCTAATCAGGACAGTGTTGAAGCAGCCGTGCCCGGGGGCTGTCTGGGCACCGCTGCTTTGGCGGTTCTGGTTTTTTACTACCCGAATATGATTGAACTATTGCGAAGGAGGACAATATGCCAAGAGACGTTGCATTAGCTATGACTCGTAACATCGGCATAATGGCGCACATCGATGCTGGTAAAACTACCACCACTGAGCGTATTCTGTACTACACCGGTATCAACCACAAGATCGGTGAAACTCATGATGGTAGCGCAACGATGGACTGGATGGTACAGGAGCAGGAAAGAGGGATTACCATTACTTCCGCTGCTACAACCTGCTACTGGAAGAACCACCGCATCAACATCATCGATACTCCTGGACACGTTGACTTTACAGTAGAGGTAGAGCGTTCCCTGCGCGTCCTCGACGGTTCTGTAACAGTAATGTGTGCTAAGGGCGGTGTTGAACCACAGTCCGAAACTGTATGGCGCCAGGCTGATAAATATCGCGTTCCAAGAATGATCTATGTAAATAAGATGGACATCATGGGTGCAGACTTCTACAATGTTCTGGACATGATCCATGACCGTCTGAAATGTAATGCAGTTCCGATCCAGCTGCCAATCGGCTCCGAGGCTTTCTTTGAGGGTCTGATCGACCTGGTAGAGATGAAGGCTTACATTTACAACGATGACATGGGCAAGGATATTTCTGTTGTTGATATTCCTGACAACATGAAAGACCAGGCTGAAGAGTATCATGTAAAGATGCTGGAATCCATCTGCGAGCAGGACGAAGAACTGATGGAAAAATACCTCAATGGTGAGGAACTGACCATCGAAGAGATCAAACACGCGATCCGTGTAGATACTCTGGCAAACAGAATGGTTCCTGTATGCTGCGGTACCTCTTATAAGAATAAAGGTGTTCAGAAGCTGCTCGACGCTATCGTCGACTACATGCCAGCTCCAACCGACGTACCGGACATCAAGGGCGTAAGCCTGGACAGCGACGAGGAAGAGGACAGACCTTCTTCCGATGACGCTCCGTTCGCAGCTCTTGCTTTCAAGATTGCGACCGACCCATACGTTGGTAAGCTCTGCTTCTTCCGCGTATACTCCGGTGTTGTCAATACCGGTGATACCGTCCTCAACGCAACCAAAGGTCATACCGAAAGAATCGGTCGTATCCTTCAGATGCACGCAAACCACAGAAAAGATATCGATGCTTGCTACGCAGGTGATATCGCTGCTGCGGTAGGTGTTAAGAAGGTAACCACCGGTGATACCCTGTGTGATCCAAAAGCTCCTATCATCCTGGAGTCTATGGAATTCCCAGAGCCGGTTATCCGTGTTGCTATCGAGCCTAAGACTAAAGCCGGTCAGGAAAAGATGGGTATTGCTCTGAATCTCTTGCAAAACTTGCAGAAGAAGACCCGACATTCCGTGCTCATACAAACCAGGACACTGGACAGACAATCATCGCTGGTATGGGAGAGCTGCATCTTGAGATCATCGTAGACAGACTTCTGCGTGAGTTCAAGGTAGAGGCAAACGTAGGTAAGCCACAGGTAGCTTACAAAGAAACCATCAGAAAACCTGCTGATGTTGATATGAAATACGCTCGTCAGTCCGGTGGTAAAGGTCAGTACGGTCACGTTAAGATCAGAGTTACCCCGAACGAGTCCGGTAAGGGCTACGAGTTCATCAACAGCGTTGTCGGCGGTGCGATTCCGAAGGAATACATCCCAGCTGTTGACGCAGGTATCCAGGGCGCTATGCAGGCTGGTGTACTGGCCGCTTATCCGGTTGTTGACGTTAAGGTAGAGCTGTACGACGGTTCTTTCCATGAGGTCGACTCCTCTGAGATGGCGTTCAAGATCGCTGGTTCTATGGCGTTCAAAGAGGCTATGAGAAAGGGCGACGCTGTTCTGCTCGAGCCTATCATGAAGGTAACCGTTATCACTCCAGACGATTATCTGGGCGATGTTATCGGTGACCTGAACTCCCGCCGTGGTCAGATCCAGGGTATGGATGCAAGACATGGCGTACAGCAGGTAAATTCCTTTGTTCCACTGTCCGAGATGTTCGGTTATGCAACCGACCTGCGTTCTAAGACACAGGGTCGTGGTCAGTACACTATGGAGCCTTCTCACTACGTAGAAGTTCCAAAGAGCATTGGCGAAAAGATTATCTCTGCAAGAACCAAAGGAGAATAATCGCCATTAGCGGCATTTTTGCCGCACCTAAGCGAAATTTTGGGAATATTTCCGCTATTTTTGCGGGATTGCCCTTGATTTTTTGGCGATAAATTGTTACAATACGAATTGTAACATATAAAACTATGATTACGGGATAATCCCCGTATTGAAAAGGGAGGAAATAACCATGGCAAAAGCTAAATTCGAAAGAAACAAGCCACATGTTAACATTGGTACCATCGGTCACGTTGACCACGGTAAAACTACTCTGACTGCTGCTATCACCAAAGCTCTGTCCCTCAAAGGTCAGGCTAAATTCGAAGACTACGCTAACATCGATAAAGCTCCAGAAGAGAGAGAACGTGGTATCACAATTTCTACAGCTCACGTTGAGTACCAGACAGAGAAACGTCACTATGCACACGTTGACTGCCCAGGACATGCTGACTACGTAAAGAACATGATCACAGGAGCTGCTCAGATGGATGGAGCTATCCTTGTTGTAGCTGCTACTGATGGTGTTATGGCTCAGACAAGAGAGCACATCCTGCTTTCTCGTCAGGTAGGTGTTCCTTACATCGTAGTATTCATGAACAAATGTGATATGGTAGACGACGAAGAACTTCTTGAGTTAGTAGAGATGGAGATTCGTGAGCTTCTTGACGAGTACGAGTTCCCGGGAGATGACACACCGATCATTCAGGGTTCTGCTCTGAAAGCTCTTGAGGATCCAAACGGACCATGGGGAGACAAGATCATGGAACTTATGGCTGCAGTTGACAGTTATATCCCAGATCCACAGCGTGCTACAGATAAGCCATTCCTTATGCCTGTAGAGGACGTATTCTCTATCACAGGACGTGGAACAGTTGCTACTGGTAGAGTAGAGCGTGGTGTTCTTCACGTAAATGATGAAGTAGAAATCGTTGGTATTCACGAGGAAACAAGAAAAACTGTTGTAACAGGTGTTGAGATGTTCCGTAAGCTTCTTGACGAGGCTCAGGCTGGAGATAACATCGGTGCACTTCTTCGTGGTGTTCAGAGAACAGAGATCGAAAGAGGACAGGTTCTTGTTAAACCAGGTTCTGTAAACTGCCACAAGAAATTTACAGCACAGGTTTACGTATTAACAAAAGACGAAGGTGGACGTCATACTCCATTCTTCAACAACTACCGTCCACAGTTCTACTTCAGAACAACAGACGTAACAGGTGTATGTAACCTTCCAGAAGGTGTTGAAATGTGTATGCCTGGTGACCACATCGAGATGACAGCTGAACTGATTCACCCAGTAGCTATGGAAGAGGGACTTCGTTTCGCTATCCGTGAAGGTGGACGTACAGTAGGATCTGGTGTTGTTAAAGACATCATCGAGTAATTCGAATATCATAATGTATGTTTTAAAGAGGCTTCTGTTTACAGAAGCCCCTTTTTAGATGGTTCTACTATGAATGTGTGTAGGGTGTGATTTTAAGCCCGCATTTCCTGTATTATCAGGGATATATAAATGAATAAGGGAGAGGGCTTTATTAACCCTCTCCCTTATTCATTAAATCATCATCAAGTGCTGGATTGCTCCCTGGTATCCAGGCTGTTCTTTTAAGATTTCGTGTAATTCATTCTCTGCTTTTTCATATTCTTTTAATCCGATATAAGCCAATCCCATTAAGTAATGACAGTACGTGTCGTTTCGATCCTGAATATTACTTGGGAAGACTTCGATTTCCGGAAGTGATACAGCGAAGTAATCATATCCGACTTTATCAAACAGGTGCTTTTGTCCGAAGGAAAGAAGCTGGTGATAGCATTTTCTTGCTGCATTTGTATTGCCCAGTTTTTCATTCGCAAAGCCCTGATACAAAATAGTGTCAGATGGCTGATCATTGTAATATAAGACGCTTCCTGGCTCATCCAATCCGACAGATGCTGCAAGATAATGAGCGGTAGCAGCTTCTTTGTTGCCGGTTTCTTCGTAGGCAATTCCCAGATAGTAATCAGCAATGTTGTCCTGAACATTTGGCAATTTTCCTTCGCCAAGATTTTGCGGATATGTTTTTGTCTTTTCTAATAGGCTGATTGCTTCCTCGTAATGCTTTCTGTTCAGTAGAAGAACTGCTTTCTGAGTCAGTGCATATCGGTATTGTGCGCTGACTTTTCCTTCTCCGCCTTCCCAAGGATGGAACTGGTGGGTAGTCAGGCAGTCCAGTGCTTTGTCATACTGACCGGTGTTGTTAAGAAGAGTAATATACTCAAGATACAATGCATCCCGGTAAGTAACCAGATCAATGTGTGCTTCTAAAAGCTTCAAGCGGTCTTCATTGGAATAACCTGCCTTTGCACAAAGCTGGTCGTATTCCAGAAGAAAACGAGAATAGTCAGGGTCAAGCTCAACAGCACGTTTCATGGCAGGAAGTGCTTTACTAATGTCATGCTCTTTATTGTAGTAAGCAATCGCAAGGTTACGGTAGCTCGTTGCGAAAGATGGTTCTTCCTCCGTGGAGGTAAGCCAGTGCTGGATTGCCTTTTCGTTTTGCTTTTTATCATAGAGGAGACATCCCAGGTAGTAGTGAGCACGTGGCGCTTTTTCTAATACGCGGATTGCGCTTTCCAGAATCAGTACTTCTTCTGTTCGATTCGGGAAGCAGCAGGAATAATCGGAAGCTTCGCCAAGCTTGTGCGCTTCTTTTGCATTTTCAAGCTCACCCATTAATTCATAAATATAACCCTTGTAATAGCCAATCATAGGAGATGATGTATTGCAGGAGCTGAGAATATACAAAGCATCCTTGTAGAAGCCGGCTTTTGCGTAGTCGAGAGCCAGTTCTAAATAATTGTGAGCAGGTTCTCTCATGGATCGTTTCCAGTTATCGAACTCAGAACAAGATACTGCCTTTTCATAACGGATACCCATATCCAGAGGATCAATATGCCCGCTCTCATCAAGGAAATCACTACAATCTTGTCCCAGTGTACGGAGAATGGCAGCTTTTAAGGTTCTTGCCTTCATATTGTGCCAGTTGCGGATCATAGATTCATCAATAAATTTTAACGCATCTTTGTAATTGCCGCGTCTGCAGGAGAGTGCGGATAACCAATAGAAACCACTGCTCTGAGTCTCATAGCTCCATGTCGCTTTATAGAAAGCGTCGTACGCTTCGTCAAGCTTTCCTGCCATTACAAGTGCAAGACCAAGGTTGAAATAACATTCTCCATGATATGGATTTGGGTTTTTCCAGGTTTGCTTTTCGATCGCTTTCTTGAATAATTTGACAGCTTCTTCAAAATTACCACGACGATATTGTAATAATCCGTAGCCGTTGTTCAGACGGATATCAGAAGGATCTCTTCTAAGTCCTTCTAAATAATAATCGTCAGGAGAGAATGTTGCATGTCGGTACTGTTCTAAGTGTAATGCACCAAGATATAATTCCTCGGTTGATTTTAATTCGGATGGCGGAAGCAGAGGATCTGCCGGATCGGGTGTCGCTTCTAATTCCTGCTCAACCGCGGTGTAAGATACGAGTGTGTTTCCGTGAACATCGGTAATTGTTAATGTACAACCGGTCAGGCTGTCGAGCTCTGTTGTGAAAGCTGCGTCATAGATTTCAGTAGGAGAGAGATCTGCCTGGTCTGCAAATATGGTTTCGCCGTTTTCACATACCTTGATCTGACACTGTGGAAATACGCCGGAAGCATATGCTTTGATAATGCAGTTGTGACCTTCAAGCTCTAAGTTGACAGAAGCGTCTTTTGTTGCATTTTTTACTCGTCCTACATGCTTGTAAGGCATGAAATATTGTGTAAATGTTTTTTCTTCATAAGGCTTCAGCCAAGTGAAGTCCGGTTGATTATCTGCGTATACACCGGTCATTAATTCGATATATGGACCATCTTCATCCGTAAGATTGCGATCCCATGCCTGACCGAAATCGCTGTTTCCCCACGTCCACTGCTTTTTGCCGGGTGAGATGTGGTGGTCTGCCACATGAAGAAGACCTGCATCAAGCTTTTCATCATAGTTACCGATGAAATCATAATCGGAGTGAGCAGCCATGTAAGAGGTAGGTACTTTGATATTTCGATAGCAGGAAATGTCGACACCTGCAGAATAATCGTATTTGTAATACTCGCCGGTTGCGATCGGGAAAGTAGAGACTGCTCGTTTTCCGTGATCCATGACTGCGTGTACATCCGGTGGAAATACGGAATAGGTATTTTCGTTAACCGGAACAGCAGGATTTGCCCACCAGAGAAATGTCTGAGGAGTATCCGTGCGATTGTAAAGCTGTCCTTTGATCTCGATGTAAGATTTATCCGGATAAAGTGTAAAGGATGCCATGCCTTTCGTTCCGTACATTTTGTCGATCTCACTTACATATACGGTGGATGAACCATCTTCATGCTCCTCAAAATAAAAGTCAACCGGAGAATAGGTGGATGGACGATGATGCTGCGGCCAGTTGAATTCAATTCCGCCGGAGATCCACGGACCGGTTAGACCTACAAGTGCAGGTTTGATCACATGATTGTAGTAGACGAAGTCATAGTTATTTGTTTTGTCCAAGGCTCTCTGAATACGTCCGCCTAATTCAGGGAGGATCATAACAAGGAGATAATCGTTCTCCATATAAATTGCGTGATATTCGACATCTTCTTTTTCGTCAAAGATTTTTTCGGTTACCGGCATTGGATAAACTTTTCCGGTGCTTCCCTGATAAGCACGGTTTTCAAGGAAAAGAGGACTTTTCTCAGGTGCAGCAGGTTTGTATGTAGGAAGAACAATCTGTTCTTCCCAGACGTGTACTTTGTTGTTTCCCATAATAAAAAAACTCCTTTCTTATTTTATGTAATTGTCTGAGAATACTTCATGGACAATTACTTTGTTCTTACTTTGTTATCTGTAGTAAGAATAGCATAAGAATGAAGGGGATAAAATGGCATATAACATATAAAGATGGACAATATTCTTCTGTAGTGATATATTGTTTCAAAAGGAGGGAATGAAGATATGACAGATATGACTGGGAAATCAGATGGATTTCGAGATGAAAAATATATGATCATTCCAACGGAGTCTTTTGAGGAATATATGGAGCACCCTTTGATTCGGGCAGCATACCTTACAGATGTCGGCTTTTTCCCAAAAGCCAGGGAACATTATCGAGAGAGAGAAGAAGGGGCGGATCAGTATATTTTGATTTACTGTACAGAGGGAAAAGGAATCATAGAAGTAGAAGATCAAATATACACATTAGGGAAATCAGATGCGTTCTGCATTCCGAGAAATGTACGGCATAAATATTATGCTGACGAGAAAGATCCATGGAGTATTTTGTGGGTTCATTTTAAGGGAGAAAATACGAATTATTTTCCACTGGAAGAACGAAAAATCGTCCATATTAATTCCAGACACAGTGATAATCGGATGATGGTTCTGTTTAATTTATTGTTCAGAGTGTTGGAACGAAATTTTATTTATATATCTCAAGTATTGTCCTTAATTCTTTCGGAAATCTATTTTCGTGAAAAGGTGGATGAAAGCAGTGTTCAGGATCGTCACGTTACAATGGTGATCCGTTATATGTATCAGCATTTACATGAAAATCTTACACTGGAAGAGATCTCGGAAGAAGTGCAATTGTCAAAAAGCTATCTGAATGCAGTCTTTAAAGCTCAGACCGGAAAATCTCCGGTAGAGTTTTTTATCCATTTGAAAATGCAGGAGGCATGTAAGCTTTTAAAGTCTACCGATTACTATATTTATGAGGTGAGCTCTGAACTTGGGTATGCGGATCAGTATTATTTTTCTCGAATCTTTAAAAAAGTAGTAGGGGTGTCTCCGAAAGACTATAAGAATGGAGACTATTTTTATAGTGGATAGTCATAGACAGAATGACAGTAATATTGTCCATCAAAGGATAACATATGGAATTTCATAGATGCAAGAGAAGTGTTATACTTTGAACATAGAATACAGGAAACGAAAAGAGAAATATTAGATAATATAAAGGGGGATTTTGTAATGTCAGAAGTAAAATTACCAGAAAAAATGCTCGGAATGAAGCTTCCGGGAGGTGCAAAGGTTGAGGCTGTAGAAGTGGACGTTCCGAAGCCGGGACCGGGGCAGGTGCTTTTGAAGATGAAAGCCGCCAGCTTATGCGGAAGTGATCTGAAGTATATTTATTATGAACATACGGATAAGACAGGTGGCGCCAGATATGATGATGTGATCGCAGGTCATGAGCCAAGCGGACAGGTTGTCGCTGTAGGTGAAGATGTCAGTGACTTTAAAGTCGGAGACAGAGTGGTTGTATATCATATTCAGGGCTGTGGCTACTGTGATGAGTGCCGGAAAGGATTTTTTATCAACTGTCAGAATCCGGAACGACGTGCGTATGGCTGGCAGAGAGATGGCGCATTGGGAGAGTACATGGTAGCGGATGAAAGTACATGTATTCATCTTCCGGATTTTCTTACTTATGAAGACGGGGCAATGATCGCGTGCGGATTCGGAACTGCATATCAGGGACTTTTAAGAGCGCATGTTTCCGGAAATGATACCGTACTTGTTATGGGACTTGGACCGGTCGGTCAGGCTGCAATTATTCTGGCAAAAGCGCTTGGAGCAAAGACCATTGGGGTGGATATTGCAGAAGAACGTATGGAAATGGCAAGAAAAGTTGGCGCCGATGAAGTACTAAAAGGTGATGATGACGTTGTAGAGAAGATTATGGGTCTGACAAATGGCAAAGGTGTAGAGGTTGCCGTAGATTGCTCCGGAAGCAGTATTGGACGTGTCAGATGTCTGGAAGCTGCAAGAATGTGGGCGAATGTTGTATATTTAGGTGAGCAGGGAACGGTTACGTTTGAACCAAGTCCGCTTCTTCTTCACAAAAATATTACTCTGCATGGCTCATGGGTTACTTCGGTTAGTAATATGGAAAAACTTGTGGAGCTCTTAGACCGCAAGAAAATTCATCCAAGCCAGATTATTACACATCGTTTTCCACTGCGCGAGACAGACAAAGCATTTGAGATCTTTGCGACAGGAAAGACCGGAAAGGTATGCGTTTGTCACGAAATGGAATAAGAGAGAAGGAAGGTTCCAGGATGAAAAAAGTAGAAAAGCTCAGAAAATGGATGGCTGTAAACGACTATGACGGAATTATTCTCGGCAGGAGAGATAACTATACGTGGATCAGTGACGGAGCGAAGAATCATGTGACATCAAATACAGAAACTGGGGTTGCGTATTATGTCATTGAACCGGATCACATATGGTTGTTTGCCGACAGCAGCGATCTTCCCAGAATGTCAAAGGAGCAGAATCCGCTCGGCGCAGAGCCGGTTCTGGTTCCGTGGTATATGTCTATGGAAGAGAGGCTTAAAGGGACGGCTCAGGGAAAAAAATATGTATCGGATACGGGAATCGCAGGGACTGTAAATGTGCAGGAGGAGCTTGTAGATCTCAGGATGCAGTTGTCGGAAGAAGAGGTAGATAGATATCGGGAAGTCGGTGCAGCGTGTGCTCAGATCGTTGAGAAGATCTGTAAGGAGGCAAGACCGGGACAAACAGAAGAAGAAATTGAGGATCGTGTGAAATGCAGCTGCATAGAGCAGGGGATCAGCCCGGACTGTGTGCTGGTAGGTGCAGATGAACGTATGTTAGATTTTCGTCATCCGATGCCGACGAACAAAGAAATTAAAAAAAGTCTGATGGTCGTGCTGGGTGGAGAGAAATATGGCTTGTATATCAGTATGACGCGAATCGTGTATTTTGATGAGATTCCGGAAGAAATATACGAACGGTATCAAAAAACGCAGTATGTCTTTGCCTGTATGCAGCAGATGATGCATGAAGGTATGGAATATTCAGAGTATTTTGCGAATGTTCAGAAGCTCTATGATGATGCAGGATATGAGGGAGAATGGAAAATGCATCACCAGGGCGGTCCGACAGGATATGGCTGCAGAGAATTTGTTGTTATTCCCGGGCTTGATAAAAAAATACATACGGGACAGGCATATGCATGGAACCCAACAATTCAGGGAACAAAATGTGAAGAAACAACTTATTTAACGGACGAAAAAGTAGAAATCTTTACACGGACAAAAGATTGGCCGTGTACGATCGTTCGGACTCCTTACGGGGAAATTAGTGTGGCTGATATTTTTTTGAAACAAAGAAAAACCCAAAAAGCATAGGATTAAATAGTCATAATCAACTAAAAACCACGCATTGATAAAAAATAGACATTTAAATGTATAATTTTCTATGATAAATTGTGGAAAATCCATAAAAAATGTTGCATTCAAAAATGAACAGTGCTATAATGAGCGTAGTTAATAAAATACTTAATTAAAGACATTACTTAAGTTGGAACGTGACAATATGAGAAGAAGTACAAATAATTCAGAAGTAAAAAAAATAAATAGAAACAGGGTCTTTCGATATATTAATGAACAGAAAGAGACCTGTATGACAGAGATTGCAGCGGCATTGGATATGAGTGGACCGACAGTACTTTCTCTGGTGAATGAGTTGAGAGATTCAGGGATGATCGAAGAGGTCGGAGAGTATAAATCTACCGGAGGAAGAAAAGCGAAAGCAATTGCCTCAGTAAAAGGAATTCGTTATGCGCTTGGACTGGATATCACTAAAAATCATATTGTTATCGCATATACGGACCTGACACAGCAGGTTTTGAACTATGAACGTATGTATAAACCGTTTGAAAATACAGCGGAATATTTTCGTGCAGTGTCAGAAGAGATTCAAGAATTTGTTCGCCAGAATAAAATTCCAGATGAACGTATTGTTGGGCTGGGGATTTCGGCACCGGTAATTATCGACCGGGATCGTGAAATGATTTCCAATTCCCACTCGCTTGGCATTCATAATGTACCTTGTGAAAACTGGACAACTTATATGCCTTATCCAAGTGCGCTGTTAAATGATGCTAATGCAGCAGTATTGACAGAGTGGATTGGAAAAGAGACATGTGAAAGTATGGTATATCTGTCTTTGAGCAATACCGTGGGCGGTGCGGTTGTGTATCAGTCGGATCGTGGAAATGTATATAGCCGGGACGGATATCTGAAGGATGTCAGCAGCATGCATCTGGGCAATAATTGGAGAAGCGGAGAGTTTGGTCATATGGTGATCCATCCGGAGGGCCGCAAATGCTATTGTGGAAAAAAAGGATGTGTGGATGCCTACTGTTCAGCACTTCGGTTAGCAGATATGGAAGATGGTATACTGGAAAAATTCTTTGTTCATTTGAAGGAAGGAAGCGAAGAACATAAAAAAGTATGGGAAGAGTATATGGAGAATCTGGCTCTTACCGTAGATAACCTTCGAATGATCTTCGATATGGATGTAGTGCTGGGCGGTTATGTAGGATGCTATATGGAGCCCCATATTCCGGAACTGCAAAAGAGGCTTTCAGAATTGGATATTTTCGAAAGACGCGGTAATTATGTGAGAGCGTGTGGATGCCGCAGTGAAGCTTCCGCATTTGGAAGTGCAATTTATCAAATGGAGAAGTACATTGAATCAATATAAATGTTCTCTGTAGGTTTTGAAAAAAACTTGTGCAAAATGTATAAAAAACAATTTAATATTTTGTTTGTTATTACATCTTGCATAAAAATGGTACAAGGAATATAATTACAACAACATTTATAAAACACCTTTACAAAACTAAGGCAGGGACGATTGCTAACGGGTAATGCTAGCAACCATATTCAGAAGGAGGAAGACGAAGATGGGAATTATTGAAAAAATGAGACTGGACGGAAAGGCAATCTATGTAACAGGAGCTGCAAGCGGAATCGGAAAAGCAGCAGCTACAGCATTCGCAGAGGCAGGAGCAGATGTAGCGATTGTTGATATCAACATAGAAGGCGCTGAAAAGGTTGCAAAAGAAATCGCAGAAGCTACAGGATCTAAAACGATTGCAATCCAGTGTGATGTAACGAAGCAGGATCAGGTAGAAGCAATGGTTGCGAAGGTTGTTGATACATATGGAAAGTTAGATGCATGTTACAATAACGCAGGAATTGCATTGAATGTTGAAGCTGAGAATATGACATATGAGCAGTGGAGCAAAGTTATTGATATTAACTTAAACGGTGTATTCCTCTGTGCGACGGCAGCAGGAAGACAGATGCTGAAACAGGGTTATGGTTCTATTATCAATACAGCATCTATGTCAGGACACATTGTAAATGTTCCTCAGCCACAGTGTGCATACAATGCTTCTAAAGCAGGAGTTATCATGCTGACAAAATCACTGGCAATTGAGTGGGCGAAAAAAGGTGTACGTGTAAACTGCATCAGCCCAGGATATATCGGAACAGACTTGATCATGAACGCTGAGCATTTGAAACCGCTGATTGAGCAGTGGAATGCTATGGCTCCAATGGGAAGACTTGGAAAACCGGAAGAGCTTCAGGCAGTTTTAGTATACCTGGCAGGAGACGCAAGTACATTTACAACAGGTTCTGATATCGTGGTGGATGGAGCATTTACTTGTTTCTAAGAAACCATGTAATGAAGATAGCTAAAGCGAAAGCTATAAAATAATCAAATTCATAAGGAGGAAAGATTATGAAGAAAAAAGTTTTAGCAGCCATTCTGTGCGTGGCTATGGTAGCATCCATGATGATCGGATGTACCACAAAATCACCTACATCTGGTGGAGATGACAAGAAAGATGATGGAAAAGGTGGTAAAAAGATCGGTATCACAATCCAGAACTATGAGAATGCTTACTGGGCTGGTGTTATGAGTAAGCTGGAACAGATTCTGAAAGACGAAGGATATGATGCAACAATCGTTGGATGTGAAGAAAACTCTGCAAAACAGATCGAGCAGATCGAGAACTTCATCACTTCCGGATGTGATCTTATCATGGTTCACCCAAATGACGCTGACGCTGTAGAAGAAGTTTGCGGACGTGCATTAGATGAAGGTATCAAAGTAATGTGCTGGGATAACCCGATGGAAAACACAACAGCTAACTGGGTTCTTGATAATACAGAACTTGGAAAAGAAATCGGAAAAACAGCAGCAGCATTTATCAACGAGCACTACACAGCTGACAACAAAGCTCAGGTATGTGTAATTGGTAAACCAGATACACAGGTTCTCTTAGAGAGACAGAATGGTATCGAAGCTGGTCTTAAAGAAAACTGTAAAGATAACTACGAAATCGTAGCTACAATTGACGGTGTTGTTAATAACGAAGTTCAGTCTAAAGCTGAAACAGTTCTTCAGGCTAACCCAGATTGTAAAGTATGGGTAGGTGTTGGCGCAGGCGCTATGATCGGTTCTAACACAGCTCTTCTTGCTAAATACGGCGGAGCTGGCAAGATTCCTGAGGATTGTGGAGTTATCACAACAGACGTTACATCAGATCAGTTAAACTCTCTGGAAGCTGGCGATGAGGCAGTAAGAGCTATCGTTGGATTCGAAGGATCTAACACAGATACAGCACAGGCTTGTTTTGAAATGTTCAAGAGAATTTTAGATGGAGAAGACTTCTCTGCAGATAAAAACGTATACAGACCTACAATGGAAATCAACGATGAAAATATCGCTGAGATTCAGAAGGGAATGTAATATAGTATAGTTTAAACTAGGAAATAGCACAGATGAGATGGAGGCGGCATGCGCCGCCTCCAAATAATATAATCACGGGGGACGAATATGAGCGAAGAATATGTATTACAGTTACAGCATATAAGAAAAGAATACCCGGGTGTTGTTGCGCTGTCAGATGTTACTCTGGAATTGAAAAAAGGTGAGATTCTCGCTCTTATCGGAGAGAATGGTGCCGGAAAATCAACATTGATCAAATGCTGTTCAGGAGCAGTTATACCTACTTCTGGAGAGATCATAGTCAATGGGAAAACATTTAAGAGTATGACGCCTCAGCTTGCGGCGG
>ENA-OPDH01001507-OPDH01001507.1-human-gut-metagenome-genome-assembly--contig:-NODE-1507-length-16781-cov-3.340906_pt1 | contig 16781 bp, 13 predicted proteins | sample MGYA00241260_ERZ501500 | MGnify/ENA primary metagenome ERZ501500 (study PRJEB25962, sample SAMEA2042519) | human gut metagenome | biome: human gut; feature: human-associated habitat; material: faeces...
GGCAACACAAAAATTTTATATTTTTTTAATTGTCTACTTGACGGGATGCACACCAAACTCCCGTCCATTTAACAGATATTGCAACACCCATTGCAAGCCCGCAGAGAAATAGCCATAAAAACTGTATTTTTAAACTCTTCCCTTTCTCCAGTGCTTTTACAAATCCAAACATAAGGGCGAACATAAGCAATACAAAAAATGCTACAATTATATCTAACGTTGCGATTCTTGCCAACGCAAAGTTCATAAAACCTGTACCTAATATTATTGCTGCAAAAAATGCAGTTGATGTTTTTCGAAACATATAAAATGCCAGAAGATACATGAGCGGCATCATCAATATTCCCGCAATAGCACACATAATTCTCCAGCCAAATGGATTCATTCCAAATATTTTGATTCCAATAGAAATTATTGTTTTTCCAAGTGGTGGATGTGTATTCTCATAAATCGGAAGCTGATGCAAAAATTCATACGCGGTACGTGCGTGATATACTTCATCAAACATGCTCTGATCATAATACGTCCTTATCCCCGGAAATAGTCCCTGCTCATCAAATAAATTTGGATAATTGTCCGCATTAGACGGGAAAACCCTATTCCCATTACTATCCACGCATACAATCTCATGAATACGTGCTTCCCCTTCCATTAAAACCATTCCAAGTGAAGTAAATTCTCTGTTATTAAAGTCTACCTCATTCCAAGCAAAAGCACTTTCTATGTTATGATTAGCATCCAATACATTCCACCCCTTACTGGCTTCATCCCAGCATGAAAAAGAAATGCTCCGCTTGGAATTATACCCAAGATAAATATAGATTTTTGAAAGGTTCACTTTGCCATTAAAATTCAGTATGATTTCGTTCTGGCCTTTCTCCCCAACCTTAAAGTCCTGATATGTTTCCGGTACACGATGACTTCCTAAGCGAAAAAGAACGAGTACAGCAAATATGCCTGTCACTACTAACATCAGCACGATATCTCTTGTGCTAAATCTTCTCTTCCTGACAGCCTTTACACTGCTCCATCCTTCCACCTGTTCTATATTATCCATTTCCACATTGTTAAAAGATTTCTCTTTCTTTCTCTTATCTGCATCAGAAAAGACTTTACTAACTTTACTTCCTTTATTTCCAAAATTTCCGCTTATAATTTTATATACTGACATTCCTAATGCTAAAAATATCAAAACTATTGAGATACTATATAATATGGGTACAGTCTCTTTTGAAAAAATATCTTCAAACCTCTGCCCCTTTACTTTTTTTGCCACAATCCACCCCAGCATCCCAATATTTAACAGAAAATATTCTGTCACAAATTGCAGAAGAGTCCCTCCTTTTTTCTTCACATATCGGTCTGCCATACAAAGAAGCAAAATACCCAAAACGGACAGACACATTCCCGTACTATCTCCCGAAAGAATAAAGAGAATAGACAATGGGCAAAACAGATAAAAAGCGATCACACGCATATAAACTTTTTCAGTTTTCTTTGAATAAAGATAGTAGCTTAGCAATCCAAAAATAATCCATTCTAATAACAGAAGAATCCATATCTCTGTCTTTCGTTCAGGAATCATGAGAACGGGGACAATTCTCGTAAAAATATAAAATAACAGCAGTTCTATGCGAGAATACTCTACGCAATTATTTTTATTGCATAAATAATAAATTCCCCAAAAGAACATAAATACTATTCCAAAAGCTGCATATGACGAAACCATGTCTCCCTGCCTTTCTCTTCGTGATACTCCTTCTCTGTATTTACTTTCCAGAGACTTGTCTTCTCTGACCTTCCCTTTTGTAAATCCATATAATTATTCTACCATTTCTAAACCATTCTTCAAGACAAAAAATGACATAAAAATCCCTGTTATATATATATAAATACATATAACAGGGATTTCTTTCACTGCTTTTTTAGTTAAATCAGCGAATTTACATTCACGTGTTTAGTAAACACTATTTGATCGTGAATTTATGCTTTACTGGTTTGAAGATTTTTTTCTTTATCTTCTTAAGTTTTTTAAGCTTTTTACTACGCACTACTACTTTTTTAAGCTTTGGAAGTTTTCCAAATGCCTGACTCTTGATTGTTGTAACATTCTTACCGATTGTTATTGTGTGTAGTTTCTTTGCATTATAAAAGGCTTTTGTTCCAACAACTTTTACGTTATTGCCGATAACAACTTTCTTTACTGTTTTGTTCTTCAAGAAAGCTTTTGGTGCGATAGATGTAACTTTAAATTTCTTTCCATTAATTGTTATTGTTGATGGAATTGCTATTGTCGCTGCTTTCTTTCCTTTGGCAAATCCGGAAATCTGTACGGTACCAGTCTGATTTTTCGTTACACTGGTTACTTTATAAATATATTTTCCTCTGGTAACTTTTGCATTTTTCTTTATTGCTGGTTTTGTTTCTGGTTTCGCTGGTTTTTCCGGTTTACTGGAAGGGTTCTTCTCCCATTTTGCATAGAGAGTTGTTTCTTCCTTGATACTATCTTTATCAAAGTCAAATGCATTCGTACATTCTTTATTCGTATACCAGCCTTTGAAAGTATACCCTTCCTTTGCCGGATCTGCCGGTTTCTTAGCAAATTCTCCACATTCTATGGTCTGTTCTTCTACCTTGCTTCCTCCCACAGAATCAAAGATTACTTTATTCTCAGGATTTATTGCAACAAATTTATTACCGTTTTGCTTTGCATAAGCTTCTGCTGTTGAACCTGCATATCCATAAATTGTGACATCTTTTGGAATAGCAATAAAGTCTTTAACTGTCTCTTTTGGATCATATATATAAACTTTTGTTTTTGCTGCTGATTCCTCTTCTGTAACATCTTCTGTTGTTGGTTCTTTGATTACAAGATCTTTATTCAGAATCCATATTTTCTCTAATCCACTCTTTCGGAATGCTTCTACATCCATTGTCTGAACATTCTTAGGAATTGTTATATCCTTCAGTGCTGTTGTTTCATAAAATGCTGCCTGATTAATCACTTTTACTGTTTTAGGAACGGTAAAAGATTTCAGTCTGGTATTTTTCATGAACATAGAACTTCCAAGATTCTGAATGTTATTCATCTGGATATCAATTTCATCAAAATCTAATCCATAGAATAAAGCAGAACCAATTTTTCCAGTTGCCGAATAGCTCTCACCGAGTATAACTTTCTTTAATTTACCTGTACTGTCATTTCGTGTATTGCTCCAGAATACCTCATTAAAGCTACTGCCACTGACCTTATCAAGCGAAGCATAAACTTCTAACTCTTCCAGAGCTGGAATCATCTGAAAAGCTTGTCCTTGTATAGATGTTACACTCTTTGGAATTACTATTTTCTTTACATTTCTTTGTCCAAAGAATGCTCTACTTCCAATTGTCTTTACGGATTCTGGAAGAATAATATTTTTTATTCCACCATCTTTAATTTCATCTTTATATTTTGTATAAGAGTCTCCTTCAGCAGAATTTCCTCCATTGGCATTAATTATAGAAAATGCATAGTCTCCAATCGAAGTCAGATTTGTAAGCTTTGTAAAATCAATATCAAGATTAACATCAGAATCAAATGCATTATTCCCAATTGTTTTTATGCTTGATGGAAGAACAACCTTTTTTAAACTAAAGCATTGCTTAAATGCTCCACTCGGGATTGTCTCCATTCCCTCTGGAAGTGTTACGTTCTCTAATGAAACAAGATGTGCCGCAAAAGCACTGCTGTTATCTAATGCAGTCCCCACTCCATCATTCTTTATAATTAAAGTCTTTATCGCTGTCTGTCCTGGATAGTTTGCTCTGAATTCTTCATTGCTTCTTATCGGATTATTTACCTGCTCGCTGCTGGTATGCATATTATAAGAATACTCACCCTTCACATAGGAAAAATTGCCCAAAATGCTCACCATTTTTCTGAACCCCAAATCCTCTCCAGACAATCGGCTTTCCAAAGTCATTGTTTCTAAGCTGGTACAGCCGCCAAAAGTTATTGCACCAATTTTTTCTACAGAAGATGGAATCGTTACTTCTGACAATCCGGCTTTTATAAAAGCATAGGACATAACCTCTTTTACTTCTGTTAAATCAATAGATTTTAAACCAGTACATTCAGCAAAGGCTGCTGTTCCAATCGTTTTTACATTTTTATCCATATTAACCGTTGTCAAATTAGTACATCCGGCAAACATTTCATATGGTAATTCTGCTTTTGTTAATTCTGCTTTTGAATCTCCAGAGCTTCCTATCGTTACTTTTTCTAAAGTGGTACAGCCAGCAAAAAGCCCTGCTGCCGATCCTCCTCCATAGTTTTTAATTGATTCTTTCGGAAGATAAATTTCTTTCACCTTTACTCCCTGAGCACTTGTTGAGGGGCCAGATGGATTTATATCATAAAAGTTACCAAGGCTCTTTAAATCAATTTTATATGGATAATACCCAAATGCTCCATATTCTATCTTTGTAAGTTTGCTCTCTTTTGAAATATCAATTGTTGCCAGACTGGTACAGCCGGAGAAAGTTTCTGTTCCAATCCGAGTTACACTATCCGGAATTTTAATAGAAGTTAATGCTGTACAGTCATAAAATGCTCTCCAACCCAAATCTTCTATCTGTGCATCTGCCGCAAAGTTCACCTGTGAAAGCTCCGTACAGCCGGCAAATGCTGCCCCGCCGATTGCTTTGACGGATGCCGGGATATTTACTTTCTCAACGTCTGTATTTTTGAAAAGTGCTTTGTGTGCAATCTTTGTACATCCGTCTTTAAAAGTAATTTCCGATACTTTTGAAGCATCATTTTTTGCCTTCGGTACATAAACCGCTACTTTACCTGCGTATACAACGCCATTTTCCGATTGCATTTTAGAAAGCCATTTTGGAACGATAACGGAATCCGGATGCTTATCCCAATTCAGAAAACCGTCTTCTACATCTTCTAATGTAGATGGAAAGGAAATCTTGACGGTATCACTGTCAGCATACCCTGTTTTCCAGGCTCCTCCAGCCATTGATGTGATGCCTTCTTCAATCTTCACTAATTTAAGACTATTCTTATAGGCAACGCTTTCAATATTTTTGATTTCATAAGTCCCATTTGCATCTGTTACTTTAGACTTAATATGCAATTCTTCAGGTGTTGCGTCTTCATCAACAAAGCTGATCGCAGCACTGTAAGTACCCGCAGAATCCCCACGCTTGCTTAATTCGTACTGTACTTTCACCCCATTGTCATCATCTGTAACTGTAATGGAATCTGCCGCCTGTCCTCTTATCGGGAAGACTAACAGCAGGAATGCCAGCAACAGGCATCCTCCTATACTGCTCATTAGTTTTTGTTTCATGCTACTCCTCCTTTTCTTTTGAATGTACTCATCAAATTCATCACATGAAAAATTGTGCAAGTACCATTCATTTTTAAATGTTTTTTATTCTCACTCGTTTGTCAGACGAGAAATGAGCGCGGTTATACATTCATCAAATATTCTATTTCTTTTTAATTCCTGTGGAAGTACCGGTGCACGGTTATACAGGAAATTCATATAGCAGCAACGTGTGTCAGTATCTATGTTTGTCCAGTCTATTTCAAATAAATATTGCCTATTATCGCTGTTTTGAAGAAGTCCTCTCTTTAGGCAAAGTGTGATTTCTGTTTCTTTTAGAAAAATAATTCCCTTCAAAAAAGATTTCTCTGCAATTTCTCCTTTGTTAATTCCTTTCGATTCTTCTCTCCCACTCTTTCTCACTGTGACTTCTTTTCTCTCAGATTCTTTTCCGTATTCTCTTTTTGTGAGTTCTTTCCCTGTATTCTCTTTTCTTTCCTCCATATCTTTTATATCACTGTCTTTTAGTAACGGAATTTCTACTAAAACAAAGTGATCGGAAAAGCCCTTACACTGTGCTGTGTATCTCTTTATGCGCGATTGTCCTTTCGATTCTGTTTGCATTTTTGCTTTCAATTTTGCTTCTGCTTTTATTTCTGTTTGCATTTCTGCTTTCAATGTAAAGATTGCCCCGGCAGATATATTCTGTATCTGGTAATCTGTCTTTATCTTTCTGCCAGCGGCTATATATAGTGCCATTACCATAAAATAAAGGTTTAAAAACAGCCAGAAAAGAATAACGCAGTAAGTAAATGTCTGCTCTCTTCCAGATAAACCAACCAGCCGCACAATACCAATAATCGAAAGTGTGATTCCGCAAAGGTACGGTATGGTATAACGAAATGCACTGTTATTCTCTGTTTCCGTTGATTTATCGGTTACTCGAAAAAGGCTCTCTGTCTTTCCAATACCTGCTGCAAGAACGGTCGGCAAAAGCCATGGTGCCAATGTGGTTTCATAAATATCTGTCCATTTTGTTGTACGGATATTTCTTGAAAAGCGACGCATACAGATATTTCCGGAGATATACATTGGCAGCCAGAACAGAAACACCTGATACAGGCGGCATTTCACTATCATGATTCCAAAAAATGCGAAAAGTAACGGTGCCATAAAATAGATGAGCCGTTTTACGGGTGTGTACCAATAGCTGATTGCCGTCAGATAATTTAACTTCTGTAAAAAAGTTAATTTCTTTGAAAACAGGAAATGGGTCTTTTTTCCAGATTGTATACAGCCTTTTGCCCATCTTCTTCGCTGTCCGACCAGTTCTTTAAATGTCATTGGCGGCATCCCACTTGCGAGCACTTCAGGAATGGCAATGCCCTTATATCCTTTCTTTTCAATTTCAATCCCTGTCGCAAAGTCTTCCGTGACAACACCGGTAACAAAACCACCGGTTTCTTCTAATGCCTTTCGGGAAAGTACAGCGTTAGACCCTCCGAAAATAACACTATTTGACTTATTTTTCGCCACCTGCACTACTTTATAAAAATAATCCTGCTCATTTGGAATGTGATCTGCAGCATAAAGATTATACTGAAACAAGTCTGGATAACAGAAATTCTGCGGAGTCTGGACAAAGCCTGTCCTTTCCTTACCAAACCACGGGATTGTCTTCATAAGAAACTTTTTCTTTGGCATCATATCTGCATCAAATACTGCAATATAAGGTGACTGGGATAGCTGCAAGGCATGATTTAAATTGCCGGCTTTGGCATCCTTATGCTCTTCCCGCGTTATATAATTTATGTACAATCTTTCTGCCAGTTCCTTCACTTCCTGACGATTCCCATCATCACAGAGATAAATATGAACCTTATTCGGGTCTGGATATTCCATCTGCTTGCAGGCAATCAATGTTTTTTCTAACAGCGGAACCTCTTCATTAATTGTTGGAATAAATATATCAACTTCCGGAAAATCTTCTTTTTTCATGTAAGGCGGGTGTAATTTTATTCGGTCATAGTCGTACATATTATAAAAATGTACTGCCATCTCCAGCAGTCCCACACATTCTGCAAGAAGAAGAATTGCCCAGAAAACGATGGATACTATACCCTCTTCTTTCGGTATGGTAAACAAGATTCGCCAGATCAGATAATCTAATGTAAAAATCATTGTGAGGATAATAAAAAACTTATTCCATCCTGTATTCTTTTTCTTTGTGCCACCTTGTTTTTTCTCCATATGTCTGTCCTCACCTTCTCCAGCTGCTATTTCTATCAATTATAATAACAATTTAGAATAATAACCTTCCTGTTCTTCCTGACAAGCCTTCTGCCTGCAAACTTCTTATCTCCCTAAATTCAGAATTCACTTTTTATCTCCCTTTTAAAGCAGAAAATAAAATCTTTCCGACCTCTGTAAAATCTTCTTCTTTCCAGCTTGCATATTTATTACATTCTGGCTTTAAGGAAGAAAACACCTCGTCTTTATTACACAATGACCATGCGGCAAAGCTGATTCCATTCTGATTTAAGTAATCGGCAAATTCTGTTCCCTGCTTTAGCGCATCCTGTCCTCCCTGTTCTGTATTGATTCCCCACTCAGATACAAAAATTGGAATTCCATCTTTCTGACAATCTTCTATCATATTTTTATAGGCACTGTCATACTGCCCTGCGTAAAAATGATAACTGTACATTAGATTAGAATATGGCAATGCATCTTTTTTTACCTTTGTAATCGAGTAGCTGTAATCCGGTGTTCCCACCAAAATAACTGCATATGAAGCATTCTCCCGAATCACAGGGATTACCTGACTGGCATATTCTACAATGTCTTCCCAGGTAGTGTCTCCATTCGGTTCGTTACAGATTTCGTAGATTACCCCTGCTTCATCTCCATAAAGGGCAGAAACTTTTGAAAAAAATTCCTTTGCCTTATCAACATTATGAAGTGGATTCTGTTCCCGGAGCACATGCCAGTCTACAACTGCATACATATCTGCTGCTAATGTATTCTCTATCGCTGCCTGCATCAGCTTCCAGCTAAGTTCTGGATTTTGAATATAGCCTCCATCTCCATTTCCATCATCTGAATACATCGCAATACGAAACATATTTGCTCCATGCTTCTTTGTCTCATAAATCGAGGCGTAATTAGTGTATTCTGGATACCATAAAAGCCCATGACTGCTCATTCCCCGGAGCTGCACTTTATCTCCGTTTTTATCCGTCAGATCAATTCCTTTTACAGAAAGCTTTCCATGCGCTTTTACACCATCTCCCGCCAGTTCCTGCTTTTTCTTTGCGGCAGTCGCTTTTCTGCTGTTCTCTGCCTGCACCTGACCCGATCGCAGCTTCCGGTTCTGCTCCCGGCTGCTGGAAAGCAGGGCATACTCTATAAGACAGGCCACACACAAAATAATGCTGATAAATATTAGTAAGAGAATTCCCTTTTTATTTCCGCTCTTCAAAACCGTCCCTCCTTATCCCGAAGCACTTTTCAAAAGAAAAATAACATAAAAAATCCCTATTATATATATAAATACATATAACTGAGATTCCTTTCACCCAGAAAATGTTTAAAAAACATTTTTCAGACATGCCTGGAGCGTGTTTGAAAAATGCTTTCTGCAAGATGTGCGTCGCAATTTGCGGGAGATTTCGCCTGAATGAGGGCGGCGTAGCGGGCTACGTCAACTGAATGAAGGCAAAATATACCGTAAATTGAGGCGTGCAGGTTGCTGGAATGATTTTTCAAACACGCTCTAAAAGCTTTTGTGCCATTAATTCCGGAGCCGTTGCATAATCCAGTGCTGTCTCCCTCGTTATTTTCCCCTCTTTATATAACTTTGTAATATACGAATCCATTGAGAACATTTTCTCCTGCCCAGAAGAACCGATGAGTCCATCTATCTGATGCACTTTATTATCTCGTATCATATTTTTAATCGCACGGTTGACTGTCATAAGTTCAAATGCCGGAATGAGTTTCCCTTCTTTATCTGGTAAAAGCTGCTGGGAAACAACCGCATTCAGTACGGAGGCAAGCTGTACGATAATCTGTCTTTGCTGATTAGCCGGAAATACATCAATAATTCGGTCTACCGCGTTGGCTGCCCCCAGTGTATGAAGTGTAGAAAAAACAAGATGTCCCGTTTCTGCGGCTGTCATCGCAATATTAATAGTCTCATAGTCACGCATCTCTCCAAGGAGGATAACATCGGGGCTCTGACGAAGAGAAGCCCTGAGCGCTACTTTATAGCTTTCTGTATCAGAACTCACCTCACGCTGGCTTACAATACTCTTTTTATGACGATGCAAAAATTCCAGAGGGTCTTCCAATGTAATGATATGTTCTTCCCTCGTGCTGTTAATCTGTTCAATCAGACAGGCAAGTGTTGTAGACTTTCCACTTCCTGCGGAACCTGTTACAAGAACAAGACCCTTTCTGTATTCTGCAAGCTGCATAATCTGAGATGGGATACTAAGCTCTTCTGGATTTGGAAGCCGGAATGCAATCAGACGGATTACTGCTGCCAGAGAGCCTCTCTGACGATAAGTAGAAACACGGAATCTTCCTAAGTTTGGAATAGAGAAGGAAAAGTCATCATCTCCATTTTTCTCTAATGTTTCTATCTTTCTTTCCTGTGCAATCACATAAATATCTTCTATTAACTTACGGGTATCTTCTGGCATCAGACGATCCCCCACCCTTATCATCTTTCGATTAATTTTATAAGTTAAAGGTAATCCGGCTACGATAAATAAATCAGATGCACCCTTTCCCGTTGCTTCCTGTAAATATTCCTGTATTCCCATTTCGTCTCCCCTCCAATGTTATAATGTTATTCGCCACTCTGATATACATCCAGAGAATCATCGGCCTGCCAGTCATCTGATGAGCAAAGTTTCCATTTTTGTATGTAATACTGTGGATAACCTCCTGTTTCATCTAGCTGTAATGTAACAACGAGCTGCTGGCTCTTTGAAACGCTTTCTGTCAACTTTATCTGGCTTTTCGCAACTTTTTTAATATCCTTCTGAGACTGCTTCTGCATATTCTTTACAGTTTTCACTTTTATCTTTTTCTCGGTACTCTTAGTCTCCGCAGTTTTTATTTCTGCTTTTTTTTGACTACTCTTAGCCTCCGCAGTTTTTGTTTCTGCTTTTTCCCGAAGTTCCTGATTCTCCTTCGCCAGCAGCTCCTGCACATTATTCACTGCCTCGTAATATTGTGTGGTATGCTTTGCTGTCTTTTTACTAAGAGAATAGTCTGAAACTGCATTTTCCAGAGACAGAACAGCAAATGCAGCAAGGCAAATATTCATAAAAATTAAAATGATAAGTGAGATACCGACATTCATTACAGGGATTTCTCTTTTCTTCATAAATAAAATCCTTTCGTTTGCCATAGGCGGAAACCCACTACCTTTAGGTGGTGGGAGGAGCCTTGTTAACTGTTACCCAATATGCTAGCAATATCTATCGGAGATTAAAGGTCGGAGATGTAAGCCGTTAGTGCGACTGGGCAGTTACAAACCCATGACCTTTAGGTCGTGGGTAGTTGACTCTGGAATGTACTTGTCCATGATATCTCGTTCTTTTACGGTATATAAATACTCAGGTTCAAATGATAGATTTCTTCTTTTTTCGAACTTTCTTCTTTAGAATTCTCTCCAGAATACACCGCAATTTTTACCTTTTTTAAATCGTCTTCCTGCGCCTGATTCTGTGCCTGCGTTACTTCCAGCCAGTACATCTTTTCTTCTTTATCACACTGATTCCAGTCTTTATCATAATAAACAGAAATATTATCCAGAGAATCTATATCCTTTTCTAAAATTTCTGCCATAGATGCCGCTTCCTGCTGAGCCTGATACAGATTTTTTGCATCCTGACTCATATTGTGGGACTTTACAAAAAACTGTATACAAATTCCCGCTGTAACGGAAAAAAATAAAATACAGATCATTAATTCAATTAAAAATAATCCCGATCTGGAATGTCTTACTCGTTTCATTTGCTATCTTCCCCGTATATTCTTATATACAATAATTCTTCTTGTCCGTCTCCGCTAAGTTCTATCTGCAACAAATCCTCCTTTTGCTTCGTAACAGAAAATGTATCTGCTGAAACAAGTTCCTGCCCGCTGCTCCAGACAACATCACGCCCTTTTTTTGTAAAAAGTTCCCGCAGCTTGCCTTTATACAAATAAATGTATGTCACATAGTCGCTATCGCCCTCTTCATAAAGTGCAATTACTGTCTGCCCGTCTTGTGAAAGAACTTCTACCTGAGATTCACTGCTGTACTCCCGCACCTTCTCCTGCAAATACGTTGCCGCTGTCCGAATAGTATAATTCTGCTTTAATCCATCCGTTGTATCCTGGTATACATGGGCACCGGAAAGAACCAATGCCAGTGCACAAAATCCAAAAAGAAGAATAAAAATCAAAGGAAAAACCGTATCAATTGTATGTATTTGTTTTTGTTTATTGTTCATAGTGCTTCCCTTTTCTTTTTATTATAGTTATTTTTATACTTTTACTCTCATGATTTTAACTTATTGACTTTTTCCCTTCTAAATTTCAATTCTCCTACTTTTTATCTTCGATTTAATAAATTCTTAATTTCATAATTATCTTTGATTCAATAAGTTTTTGCCCTCATAATTTTTCTTCTTCATTTTTTACTTTCCTGTAAAGATATCACTTTGACCTCTGGTCTGATGTTTTTAGCAATAATCTCATAGGTCACTTTATACTTGCTTTCATCCCATGTGATTCCATAATGCTTTTTCAGATAATCAAGTGAATCTGGATAGGCTCCCTCTACAGAATAACAATGTACTGCTGACTGAACTACTGCATTTTTCAGGCTTTCCTGCTCTTTTTGTGCTGTAGCATTCGTCACAGAATTCACTCCATAAAATAACATTGCCATCATCAAAATGAAAATGCATACCGGCAAAATATATCCTTTTTTATAATCTTTTTTCTTTTTTTCTACATTCTGTTCCATCGTAATTCATCACCTGCTATCCAATCACAGAAAGTATCCCCATAAGAGGCATCATTACGGATAGTAACATTCCTCCGACAAGCACAGAAAGCACAATGACAAGTGTTGGTTCAATAACTGATACAAAATTCTGAATATCTGCAGTTACTTCACCATCAATCTGTACTGCAATTTTAGAAAGTGCCTGATCTGCCTCTCCCGTTCTTTCTGCAATCATGATCATCCTTGACTGAAGCGGGGAATAAATTTCTGTTTCCCTGATTACTTTAGAAAAAGACTCTCCTTCAAACATTTTTTCTTTGCAGTTCATTAACTTTTGCTTCGTTTCCTCATCATTTTCAAGCAAGGTTGCTGCCATGTCAAAGGAACGTCCATAATCCATACCGCTCTGTAATGCCATAGAAAAAGCAGACGATACTCTGGCACTATTCAGTCTTTTTACAATAGACTTTGTAGAAAAAACCTTTCCTGTCAGTCTGCGTAATGCCACATTGCCTTTTGTTGTTTTTAAGAGCCACCATACCCCGACTGCAAATACGCAAAGAAGTACTGTCGGAATAATCCAGTACTGTTTCAAAGCTTCTCCTGCCTTTAAAAGAACGGCACCTGGCCCAGTAATCTGCGTTCCAAGCTGCTCATACACCTGATTAAATACCGGTACAACCTTTACAACCATCACGAGCATAATTGCAAGAAGCATACATAGAATCATTAAAGGATAAGAAATCGCATTCTTAATATCCTGCATCGTATTCTCTTCCCGCTCATAATATGCGGCAAGCCCTTTCATCACAACATCCAGATTACCTGTTTCCTCTCCTATTTTCGTCATTTGAATCACATAACTTGGAAAAAGTCCAGTTTTTGTAAGTGCCTCATGAAAGATACCTGTTTCTTCAAGACACATTCTCATATCCTCATACATTTTTTTATATTCTGTATTGTGCAGCTCCACATCCTCTTCCATAATGGAAATGCCTTCAAGCATTGATAATCCCGACTCCAAAATCATCCCGCTCTGCTCACAAAATACAGCTACTTCGCTATTTGATAACATTTTGCGTCCTTTCATATGTATTTATTTTATATTTATCTTGTAATCATTTACAAATCAAAAATATTTGCAAATTCTCATTTAAATTATCCGCCTTATAGAAACCAGCTCTTTTAGACTCAAATAATCGCTTAAGTAATTCAAGAATGCCGGGGCATTCTTGAATTAGACAATAATACTTTTTAGTAATCTGTTTTAATGTATATATTCTATATTATAATTTGAGGAATCGGTGATAAAATCCTGAATTCCTTCGCCGCCTCCTGCTGCAAAAGTCGGATCCATCATCGTCCAGTTCTTTCCGTCAAATTTAATGACGTTATCTACCCAGCCCTGCTCATCTAAATAAGTACTGATCCATGCATGGTAAATGTTCGTTGCATAGCCAATATCAAGGCGCGTCGGAATTCCCGAAGAGCGTAGCATTGCTGTCATCAGCGCCGCATAGTCAAAACAGATTCCTTTTTTGGTCTTCAGTGTGTCATCCACATTCGGCAGATAACCACTTTTTACCGTTGCTGCCTTTTCATCGTCATAAACAATATTCTTTATAACATACTCATACACTTCCTGCACTGCCTCAATCTCCGTCTTACCTTTTGTAAGCTTCTTCGCCAGCGCAACAGTCTTTGTATTCTCATCAAAATTCACATACTGATTAGAATATAAAAACGGAAGAACTTCATTCTCCAGTGTCACATCTACTATCTTGGTAAAAACAACAGCATATCGGTTATCTCCCACATTCTCATATGCTGTTACTGCATAACTTCCATCTCCGGCAGTCAGCGGTAAAGCGTTGTATTTCCCATCTGGGTCAAAATAATATCGATACGGAATGTTATCGCCGCCCTCTACCTGAATCAACAGCTTGTCTGCACTCCCCGTATACGCTGCCATAAAATATCCCTGATCTGTATGCGATAAATCAAGCTTCACGCCCTCATGTTCTTCTGTCACTTTTCCACCTGCCTGTGGAAGAAAAATCTTTCCTTTATGATAGTAATTCGGAACAGAGCTGGAACTCTCCTGTTGCTCTGTTCCTGACTCTGATGTTCCAGTCCCAGAAGTCCCACATCCTGCCAGGCAAAATATAAGTAAAAAAATGTTTCCCATCCATAATAAACGAGAAATGATCTGTTTTTTATTCTTCATTCTCACGTTACCGTCCTATGATAATGTTACTTAAGATTATACCGCATTTGGTGGAAAGTTCCAAGAAATAAACAGATGTTTTTGCCGGCTTGCTAAAGCTATTGGTAACGAAGAAAGCATCCGAAGAATGTATTGGTTTTATTCTGTTGTGCTAAACGCTCCTTTTCGCCCAATAGGGCAGAAACTTCTTTAATTTGGTGAAATAATGTTTTGTTTTTTTCAGCCATTTTCCCTGAGTTAATTCTGTGATCTTTTTCCACTGTTTTTTTCCGCTTTCGGAGAGGGTAAAGTTTTTTTCCGGGGTGTAGCAGAGGTTGGGATAGAATGCACACCACCAGTTATGTCCGGCCGCCTCACCCAATGTGATCCTCAGCGCCTCATACTCGCCTTGTGGAAATGTCATATCTCCGTATTTTTTTTCTGGGAAGCAACACTTCGTCACGTGCGCATCTGCCTGATAATCCATGCCTTCCCGCTCAAGCACCTCGTCAGCCACCAGAATCAGATCATTTAAGTGAGACTCTGCCCATTTCTTCGTTGCCTGTGCAGAATTTTTATGAATGCCTGGATTCATCTGCTCCGCCTGATCCATTGTCACTGCGTGATCCATCTGGTTTGTGGTACCTGGCATCTCAGATGTCATATAGGCAATCACTGCGTCCCGGACTTTTAGCTTCACCCGTTGGTCTTTTTCACTGTCACTGTTGGCCAGCACATGAAAACGAAAGACTTCATCTGCAATCCCCCGCTGCGTCTCGCAGATTTTCTTATCCACCAAAGCCACGCGCCATGCAGTAAAACTCCACATCCATCCAACTGCTATACAAATACCAAGTATACCACAAATCAGATTCTTTGTCCCGATTTTATTTCTCAACAAATCCCATAACTTTCGCATATCTATGTACCTCCTGCAATCACTCAAACATTTAAATTGAATTTATACAGAAAGTATGGACAGATATCCGTAGATTATACAGGTATCTGCTAATTATTCTTCGTTCTGATCTTGTCCGTCACCGCAGATACCTGATTATCAATATGCTGACATGTAACTGCTGTTGCTTCTGCTTTTTCTCTTCTCTTGATATGGTACACGATCTCTTCGTGTTCCTGGATCAATTGCTCGTGCACATCTGGGTTCTTCAAATATTCTACACGGTAGCGGTACATCTGTTCTCTTAATTTATTCAGCAGATGGATCAGTTTCTGATTATCCGTTGCCATATAAATGATATCATGGAAACGTACATCTGCTTCGGCAATCTCTGTGATATCCTTGTTTTTTAATATCATCCTGAACTCTTCGGCCGCTTTCTTCATCTCTTCGATCTCTTCAGCCGTAATCTTCTCACATGCAAGCTGAACCGCCAGTTCTTCCAAAGCCTTTCTGACTTCCAGAACATCCCGCATATTCTTCTCTGTGATCTCTGCAACTTCTGCGCCCTTTCTCGGGATCATCAGCACAAGTCCTTCCAGCTCCAGCTTACGGATGGCTTCACGGATCGGAGTACGGCTGACTCCCAGTTTATTGGCAAGCTGGATCTCCATCAGTCTTTCTCCCGGTTTTAACTCGCCTCGAAGAATCGCCTGTCTCAAAGTATTGAACACGACATCTCTAAGTGGCAGATACTCATTCATGTTTACTTTAAAATTCGGTTCCATGCCTATTTCCTCCTTGCATTATGTATGCCGGTCACATACACCTGCTTTGCTAATTGCTTTTCTCTTATCTTTGCTGCTGCTTTTCTTGCTTTCTCTTTCGTCTCATAAAGGCCGAATACCGTTGGACCACTTCCGCTCATCATCGCATTCAGTGCTCCCTGCTCCTTCATGATATTTTTAATCTGTTCAATAACCGGATATTCTTCGATTGTTACTTTCTCCAGTACATTTCCCATCCGGGATGCTACCTTTGTAATATCCTGGTCATACAGCCCATCGATGATTCCGTCAATATCCGGATGATTCTCAATCTCATGGGAATCCAGCTTCTCATAGACCAGTTTTGTCGACACACTGATCGGCGGTTTTGCGATCAGCACATGGCATTTCGGACATGCCGGAAGTGGTGTGAGGATCTCTCCTATCCCTTCTGCAAGAACGGTTCCGCGCATAACACAATAAGGAACATCTGCTCCCAGTGTCACGCCTCTTTCCATCAGTTCTTTCTGTGAAAGTCCAAGCGAAAACATACGGTTGATCCCGAACAGTACGGCTG